>JAEHJW020007364.1_pt1 | contig 40411 bp, 79 predicted proteins | sample 9271431 | NCBI WGS metagenome assembly JAEHJW02 | reverse complement strand
GCAGTTTTATTTGGGGGTACTACTGTGCAGAATGGAAATAGTAAAGCTGGTGGAGCATCATTTAGCGGAAGACCACGTATAGGCGACTGGGGTGAATGGTTGACCATAGGAGAACCTAACGGCACAAATAACGGTTCAATAATACAAATTGATGGTGGTGACCAGTATGTTGGAATTGGAACATCTTCTGGGATTACCGATGCACCCACAATACATACAAAATTTGCAACAAATACAGGTGGATTAACATACTATCAAGGCTTATCTGGTGCAGGATGGGGATTAAGTCAGATAATAGATGTAGCATCTGCTACAGGATATACAGGCACTGGTGGTGCTACATTATTATCTGTAAGTTATGGTAGTAATTTTGCATTGAGGGCATCTGCATTTTACTATTTAAATAGTTTTGCATCTGGTGCAACTATGCCTAATATAACATTTGGAACAACAGATTGGACTGGAAACGGATATACAGCTACGGTTATAACAGGAAATAATGTAGGCGATGATACATTTGCCACTGCATCTGCTGTATTGGCATGTAAAAGTGGAGATAGTGTTGTTATTGCTATAGGTACAGGAAGCGGTACTTATAATTTGGATTATTTTGTTATGTTAGAAAGAGTTTATTAAATACTAATATTCTCACTTGTAATATTAGGAAAAGTGGTATTATTAATTACTACAGCACATGAAGTTTGTGAATGTGTAATACCTGATACCGATATCTGAATAATTTCGTGTGGTGGAATTGATATTGTTTCATTTTTGAAAATAGGATATCCAGAGCCGAGATAAGTAATACTACCATTTCCTTTTACCCGTAGCGGAGAAGAATTATTAATAGTTAGTATTGTACCATTTGGATATTGGTTATCGTGAACATAATAATATGATGTGTTTCCACCTATTTGTTGATTATTGCTATTGATTAATAAATATCCATAGAGAACATTGGAAGAATTGAATGGTGTTCCTGTAAAATTAAGTTTTACGGAATAATTTAATGAGTTATATAAAGAAATAAGACTATATAATACCGAGCCTGCATAATTTCCACTATTTCTAAATTTCATATTTATTAAATTGTTAGTAATGGAATAGTTTGTTAATCCAGCAGTAAAATAATTTTTTAATTTTGTAGTGTTTATATGAGATAGATTAAAACTTGGGTCTTCTATATTAACAGCAAAAGCACTATTATTACCAAAATTAAATTTATCGGTGTTGTTTACCGATATTCCAACACCCACTATAGCTACCGCAAATAAAATTACTGTTACTATAGCTACTTCTATAATGGTTAATCTGTTTTCTTTATTCATATTACTACATACTCTATAGCTATTTAAAGTTTTTTATAGTATAATAGGCTATCTTGGTAATGAATATAAAATTTATTTTCAAAAAAAATTATTTAAGATATATTAAATATACTCTGGTAGGAACAGCAGGATTTTTTATTATGGAATTATTTACATTCTTGTTATATCCTATATTGCCCGATATTATTGCAGTATTTATCGCATTAAGCAGTGCTACTGTAGCAGGTTATTTGTTATCAAGAAAATATGTTGTAAATAAGAAAAAGGGTAATTTTTCAATATATCTATTAACCACAATAGGTACTATTATATTTATGGATTCTTTTCAGTGGTTTCTATTAATTAATTTTAATATTAATCCTATTACAGGAAATATAGTAGCTTCAATAATAATAAACCCCTTAGATTATATTATTCAAATGATAAAAGTATGGGGTATAAGTATTGCGTAGCAATTCTATAAGTATTGCATAGCAAAATTTATATAAGAAAATTTAATATGGTCTTATGGATAAGAAAGATAGTACAATTCTAATGTGGTTTAGTATTCTGACAGTGATAACAGTAGCCATATTAATAAATCTTGGACTATTAATAATCGCTGAATATTTTAAGGCTGATGCGTTTCAGGGAACTATGTGGGCTATATCGGCAATATTTACACTGATATTATGCCTGAATATTGGTGTAGTATTATATCCAAATAAAATGGAAATGACTACAGATAACAATTTTGTATTATATGTTATTATTATTTATTTAGGAGTTATAACATCCTATTTTTTATCGTTTACTAATATGATATGGATATTTATACCACTGTGGATTATAATATTTTGGATTTTAAGAGAAATATCTATATGGTATAATAATTAATTATTTATAAAATCTTCTTACATAATTTCTATATTCTTTTACAGGGTTTAATAACCATAAATCAATGTTTCCATTTTCTGCGGTCATTTCATAAATATCGCAATCTGAATTTCTAAATATTACACTATCATATCCTTTCTCTTTTAGAATATCTGCCATGTATGCTTCGATTGCAAATCTATTATCCCAATAAGTATATATTGGCTTACCTGTTAAAGTTTCATATAATTTAACAGGGTATATTGGTGGAACACAACCTTTTGCATTTATAATATATGGATGATTAATTGTAATTTGGTATTCATATAAATATTTACCACCAACATATGGTCTATTATACTGCTCAAACCCCTCATATATCCTGAAAGAAAACCAGTGTCCGTTTTCAGGTTCATTTGCATATCTAAATACGGTTACTATCATATCAATCAAACCAGTTTATATTAATTTCTCCACCTATATAAAACACTTGTCTATACATTATATTTGTTTCTTTTCTTGGATTGACATATGTAAATATTGCTCCATCATATCCTTTTCGCCTTAATAAATATGCACTTTCTTTCTCAAGCTGTGCCAATTTTTCTTCAACACAGTCGGCATAGTGTATTTTATCTAATACTTCTGACATATACGAACACTCTTTTCTTATGTCAAATCCTAACCTACGCACTGTTTCATCAGCATCTGCTTCTATTGACCCTGTTAATAAAGCATATAGTTTTAACGGATATTCATTTTCACCATAAGCCGTGCCATCTGGTGATATTACATTAACAAAAAACGGATTATATAATGTTACAATACCATAATTATATTTACCCATTTTTCTATGTAATTCTTCATATATTTTATATTTAGGAATGGTTGACATTATAATATTAGCCCATATACCACCCCTATCTAATCTTGAATATCTCTGTCCATATCTTTGTATTAGTAACGTTACCATAGATATATATGTACAAAACCTATAAATAGATATATGTAATATATTGCTATGTTATCAAATACAGAAATGAGACATGCTTTTGAAGAAGCACAAGAACATGCTGTTCAGGTATATCCTTCATTAGCATCTTATCTTAACAGAACAAGATTATTGCTGGTTAATCATACACAAGGACATGCTCTCATGTCTGCAAGACATTTATTAAATGAAATTATAGTCTATTTACCAGAATTGGAAAAAGGAATAACAGGAGAAAAATCATACCAAGATATGTATAATATGTATATTCATGAATTTTCACACTTAATACAACATGAAATTGATTCATATTCGGCAGGACATGGAGCAGAATTTAAAAGAATAGCTAAAATATTAGGATTAAAACATCCTAATACAAAATTTGTTCCTGCTGGAAAGATATTATACCGAATGGCTGTACCAGTAGGGTTTAATCAAAGAACCCAAAAGCCAATAAAAAAATACTTCTTTGCTTCAAAAGAATGGCTTGATGACCATCCAGACTATAAACAATATGTAATTAAAGCATTGTCAGAATAAACTTTATAAGGGAGTAAACACTATCCATATATGGCAAACGAACCTACTGAAAATGAAATGAAAGAATTTTTGCAGAAAATGGGTAAAAAATCAGAAGCACTTAAGACTTCTGTTGAAACAATGGCAGATGACTCCTTTAATAACATGCTTGGTGTAATACAGAAACTATGGACTATTCTTACCGAAAAAAATAATATGGTTAATAAACTACAGCAAGATATAAAGAAATTGAAAGATGAATATGAGCCAGAACAAAAAGAAAATAATATAAATGAATAAGTGAAATGATGAAAGATTCATATATAGAAGATGTAGTACTGGCAGTATTTTCTTTATCACTATTTTCATTAGTATTTGTAGCATTATATCAAAAATTTATTCCTGAATGGGGTCTAACTATATATTTATTGTTATTTTTATTTAGTGGAATGTATATATGGAGTGGACAGTTGTATCAGGATTTGAATAAAAAATTTGGTAATAAAAGATAACGTTTTATATTATTAAAGATAATCTCTTGATATGTATATATTTAAAATGCAGGATGCTATCAATACATTTATGCGTATGATGATTGATACAGGTAAAGATGAATTTATCAGGTTATTTGAAATGGCTTGGTATATTAAAGATAAAAATCTCTCACCTCAAACTTCCAGTTTATATTTTAATGACGAAATTATGTCAACAAGAAATATAACGGCAAAAGAAATGGCAGAACATCTCTGGGAAAAATGGAATTATTATCATCGAGATTTAATGAAATGGTGGATGGACTTAGATTCAAAAAATCAAGAACGTGTGTCAATAATGGCAGAAGTATTTAAGGAAGAACATTAAACATATATTACTTCACCGAATAAATCCGTCTGTTTACTTCCTAATCTGTAGGATACACTTCTGGTTACCCTCTCTGCGATTGGTATGACCTGATTATTTATATACCAATCATAGCCAATCTTATCTTTATACAATATTGTTGGGTCACTTTCTGGTATTCCTATAGGTGAGCCTTTATTATCATATATCCATCTAATACCCATTAATACCTCTCCTCTTGGTGCTATACATTGGTATTTCTTCTTTTTACGACCATCTTCCTCATATTCTGTTACTTCCACTTTATAGCCAAAAGATTCCCAAGCTTTTATTATTCTGGTATGTGCCTTTACTTCTTTTCTGCAATCGATAATTTTTTCAAATATAAAATCTTCTACAGGAAATTCTTTTATATGTCTTTTTATATGTGACATATATTCATTTATCTGTTCTTCTGTTGCTTCATTTATAAGTATCATTTTCAATAATGTTTCCTGAACATTTTGAGCTAAATTTGTCCAGTCCGTTCTTTTCATTTCTAAACCTGTAGCATGTAGTTTTCCGTCTTCATCTAAACCCACATAACGTTTTTTAGTCATTTGAATTTTCACATTCCAAATATAGAATTGCTATGTAATAGGTGTTCTGTTAGGTCTTTCTCTACTCTATAAGCAAACTTATCTGCTTCTTCATTTGACATATCTCCACTATTTACTTTGTCAATTAAATACTTTATTATAAATGTATCCATATGTTCTATATCCATAAATAAGTATGACAAGCATTTATATAAGGTTATCGGATTATGACTTATGGTAGGTAAAAAAATTCTTGATGGTATTAAAGAATTATATGAATCGGGAATTGATGCTGAATCTATTGCTGAACAATATGATTTAGATATAACAGAAGTACAGAATATATTAAATTCTTTTGATGAAGAAGATAATGAAGATGGCAAGTCAAAAAAAGATAATATTGATGAAAGAATGGATAAAAATGCCGAAGGTTCAATAACAGGAGAGGTTATAAAAAGAACAAAGGGTCTGGCACTTGATATCCAAAAAACTAAAGAAGAGATTGGTGATTTTATATATCATATGTTTGATAATACAGGATTACCAATAGAAAATATAGCATCTTTTGTTGAAGAAGGTATGGTATTTTTCATAGAAAATTATAAAGATATTGATAACTTAAAAAAAGAACTTGAAACGGCAGAAGATATGATAGAAAAATTATGGGAAGTTGCCGATGAACATTCATCTAAAGAAAGAATTGTTAAGGAATATGTATTAAAATGTGCTACAGAAGGAACTCCTGTTGATAATGATTTTGTGCAAAAAATGCTATAGTTAAGTTTAAGTATTAGTTTATAATATATAATTATGGGAACATATGATGAGTTTTTCGATTATGAAAGAAATAGATATACTCAAACAAAGGCATTTTTTAACATTATGGGAATATATGAACACGATATTGATATGAACGATGTTATACCAGAAACAGATACCAAATATAGAACATATTATGTGATGGCAGGCACACCTTGCTATTTTATAAGAATAGAAGGAAATAATTTTACTGGAATTGTGTCTATAACAGAAGATAATATATTAAGGTATCCTACGCTTGATTACTATGGAAAAGAAATACTTATAGATGGTGACTATGCACAGACATTAACAGATTTAGCCAATTTATCTGAAATAATTGAAAACAATGCAGAACATCTGGCTATGAATAAACTTAGAGATGAATATTTATCGGTGCAATATCATACCTTAAATAGGATTTCTGGTAAAAAAGCTATTTGGTAGTAAAGTAACACTTTATATTATTTTATTCTATGTATGTCTATGTTAGATATACTTTCAATGCTTGATGGTTGGGAATATGTTTTTCCTTATTTTGAGGAAAATATTCCTATCAGAAATAAGGAATATAAAACTCTTTATAATACAGCTAAAAACTATCCAACGGGTGGAATTATATACGCAAATATTATTATGGATACTCCAAATTTTCATGTAAAAATAAGTACAGGAAATTTAGATTTACATGAAATTAATGTTCTCGGTATCTTATACGGACAAGCACCAGCAGGGTTCGATGTACCAGCAGGATTAGTAGCAAATGTATATATTCCCATAGCTGAAACCATTATAGATTATCCAATTTCTGTAGCAGACCCAGCATTTTCGCCTGTGACAGGTATAACCTTAATGAATACTAATCTTTTTCCATATAAAAATGGAATTGAATTAAAAGTAAAAGTAGACAATCCACCTGCTACTATATATGAAAACAGTATAGGTATAGTAAATATTTATGATAAAGTAGCATATCTAAAATCGCTAAATTATGTATATGGAAATAATCCATCTAATCCAGAATATCAAAAATTATTTGCACTGACAAACCAGAAGGTGAAATAATGACGACATTAAAATTATTTACGGTCACTAATAATGAATTTGAATTAAGAGATACTCTGGTGCATTCATATAGAACAAAGGATATACATTTAATAAATATTCTGCAACCTATTCCTGCTGTAGAACATATCGGCTTTTATTTATATAATAATACAAATGAGAGCATATCCGTATTACCCATCTTTAACGTATTTCCAGACGAATCAATGCCTGATGTAATTTCAACAACAACAGCAATACCAGCAGGTAAATCACAATTTATAAATATATCTCCCGATTATCTTATAGCGAATTTCTTCTCAATAGAAATATCAGCGTCAACAGCACCAACCAAAGGATATGTTACGGGATTTGCAATAGTAAATTATAATTATACAATAAATTAAAATTTTTATAGATATTTATACTAAACATTATTTATTATACCAAGTAATCATATTTTATGTCATTCATAACAAAAGTAGTAAGTCATGCAGTACATCTTGGCAAACATCTTGGTGGGGCATTAGCCGAAGCTGGTAAAAAACATTTGGCAAGGGTTAAGGAACATCTTGGACATGCAAGAGAATATCTTCATAATATAGAAGGTCAAACTGGTTTAGACATGTCAGAATTTCATGGTCATATTAATAGAGCCGAAGAAGCCGTCAATAAAACACCACCTGATTGGGATAATGTTAAAAGAGAAGTTGGCGATGCTCTGGCTAAATTCGCTAAAAAACTTTAATTAAATATTTTTGCATAAGGATATTTATTGCTGTTATAAATATACTATTATGTTAGCAAGAACAGTTGGTGGTAGTGGTGGTAGTGCTGGTTCGGGTGGTGTAATACATACTCAACGTGCTGTTACTGGTTCAGGTGGTAATATAACAACTACTACCACAACAACAGTGACATCCGCATCTTCTTCATCGTCTGGAATATCCACACAATCCTGTCCTAATTCAGTACTTGACCCACAAGGATGGTTAATATGCCAGATGGGAAATGCACTTATAAATTTGTATAACGATGCTCCTAACTTGTTTAGTGGTATTTTTGGTTATATAACAAGACCAGTCGAAAGTGGATTAAGCGGAATAGGTACTACATTAGTACAGAATGTTGAACCCGCTCTTGAATCTATTCCTGCAAATACAGTTGGACAGTTAGCACCATATTTCAATACACTTGAAGGCAGTTTAAATAATATAGGCTCAAGTTTATCGGATATACCAAATGCAATAACAAGTGGTTTCCAGAATATAGGCTCATATATAACAAATGGTATCGCATCAGGAGCGGTAACCATAGGTACAGACATAACTAAGGGTATTTCCGCAGGAGTATCAACAATAGGTTCAGATATATCAACCGCACTACAACCACTGATTAACGCATTTAATCAGTTATTTGGGTATTTAAGGGCAGGATTTTCGGATATTGTAGGTGGATTATCGAGTCTAAATACAGATTTACAAAGTATAGCATCATCCATATTAAATTTTGCACAGAATGCAGTAACCTTTATAAATAGTTTCTTTGGAAATATTAAAACTACACTAATTAATTTCTTCCAAAATAATATAGTTAATCCATTAACAGGATTTTATCAGGGAACAATATTACCTGCTGTAAACTATGTTAAAGTTAATTATTTAAATCCATTCATAAATGATATAAATACGTTTATATCAGACTTCAAAAGCTTTGTTGGTGTTGTTTCTACCATAGGTGGCGATATTATAACTGGGGTTACCGATGTTGGACAATTTAGTAAAAGTGCTTATAATTTCTTAGTATCTGCACCATATGTATTACCTAATTGGGCTTGGATAACAATTGGTGGTGTAGGTGCTGTTGTAGGCACAGCAGTAGGCGTTGTCTTTGCCAAAGGGTATTTCACCGAACTTGGTGAACGGGCTGTTTTGGGTAATATTGGAAATAGAATTGCTATACAACATAAGACAGGGGGAATGGCATGACTGACAATATAGAAGCCAGATTAGCTGTTGCCGAAACAAAAATTGCAGGTGTAGAAGGAAATCTTAAAGATATTAAAAACGAAGTACATGATATAAATACATATATTAGAAATGAACTTATAACTAAAGTACAACAAGCCAGAGATGATAAAAGAGATTATAAGCAGGAAAGAAGAGATAAAATGAAAGTATGGGGTGCGGTCAGTATTGCCACCATCAGTCTTGCTATGACAGTTTTTCATATAATTCTATAATAATAACATCCTTAAACATACATAAATTAATATAGTTTAATATGCTATAGTATTATGGAGTGTTCAATAGTATCAATATATAAAGAAGGGGATGGTGTTACTGTAAGATTTGCTACCAAGCATGTAGACTTACATATAGAACCAAGTGATGATGTTAATGTGGGATTTCAAAATATCCAGTTATTTAAATCTTTATTTACTCCACAACATGAAAATGAATATGATGATATAGGTATTATACATATTCAACAGGCAGAATGGGATAATTTAGAACAAAAATATTCTGTGGGAGATATGTTCAGAATCAAATTTTCACCACAGGGTATAAATATTGAAAAATTATAAAGGTTTAATTTTACCTATAATATTAAATAAAGAAATTTCAATTCCTTTATCTATGGTTACCTTTATACCATCTACAAACTCCTCATCTTCCAAGTGAAAAATATAAGTGTCTTTATCAGGATTAAAATATGCCAGACCAATATCATCATAATAAGCATAATCACCTTGAATATATAATTCATTATTTATATATATTGATAGATTCTTCCATTCAACAGGTGTTGTAATTTTAAAAAGTTTAAATGTAACATTTTTGGTAGTGGAATATAATGTACCAGAAGTTATAAAATTTTCTTTTGTTTGTGTAAAATATTGTGTTTTTCCTACTTTAGCGGATGTACTTACAGGTGCTGTAACTTTCTGTGATTTTGCCTGATTAATTGTGGTGTTTAAATTATCTATTGAAGTCTTCAATCCTGCTATAGGGCTTTCTTCCTGTGCTATTAAAAGCATGCCTAAGTCAAAGAGATTCATAATAGCATATTAATCTCTTACATAAAAGCTCTTTGTATATTAATATAAGAGGTTTATATCTTATTATATAATCTTGTTTTATGAGTGAAACACTTGCTCTGCTTGATATGATTATAGAAAACTTCAATAACACACAGAAAGAAATAAAACATGAACTCGATGCTGGTGCATTTAATAAGGATATTGAAGCACTTCTTATATATTTACTTGAACGTATAAATAGTTTAAAAAGCGAAACTGAAAGAGCAAGGAAGGCATATTCTGAAAATAAAAATGTTTTTTGGTAATTTATCCTTTGCTTGCGAAAGATATAATTTCTTAAATTATTGTTTCTTCCATCTATATGGTGTTAGCCACTCATGAGGAATACTTTTTATACCGCTAAGTCCTATTGTAACTAACATTTCTTTCATATCCTTTTCAGGTATTTGATATGAATATATTTCTTCCGTACAACCTGTTATTTGTGGTTTAATATAATATATTCCTTCTGATAATGTTACAACATAGCTGGGTAGTGTTGTAGTATTATTTAGTGGTAGCATTTAATCACTTTCCAAAGATATACCCTCTTCACCAATATGTGCTATTTTTACTTTATTACATTCACAATAAGGGCATTCATCTGATAATGTTCTTGATGTCATATCTAACATTTTTTTATTATCTATTTCAATTTCTTTCGGATTATCTATATGTTTGAAATCGTTATCCGAAAGTTTCTCTATATCAAGCGGAGTTAAAGCCCAAGATATTCCTCTGGTATATACTATTTTATGTCCACATTTACAAATACTCATAATATTGTATCACTAAAGAATATTTAAACTTTATGTTAATGCTTATATGTGATGTAATGTGTCAGGAACAAACTATAGTGATAATACGGAAATTAATGTTTTAAATAAGATACTTGGTAAATTTCCTAAGTCTCAATTAGCTACCTTTGATTATCCTCTTACCGTTATAAATAATAGTCTAACGGCATTATATGATGAAATTAATGCTGGTATAAATGTAACAATTGAAAACTTTCCCTCTTTACAGGATGTACTTGTAAAGAATACTACCTTAAGTGTGGATGTTTCTAATTTCCCTGCTACACAGGATGTACTTGTAAAGAATACTACCTTAAGTGTGGATGTTTCTAATTTCCCTGCTACACAGGATGTACTTGTAAAGAATACTACCTTAAGTGTAGATGTTTCAAATATGCCAGATTTTCAGTTTACTACTACAACAAAATATCTTCTGGTTGATATTGAAAACTTTCCCTCTTTACAGGATGTACTTGTAAAGAATACTACTTTAAGTGTGGATGTTTCAAATTTCCCAGCTACACAAGACGTACTTGTAAAGAATACTACCTTAAGTGTGGATGTTTCTAATTTCCCTGCTACACAGGATGTACTTGTAAAGAACACTACTTTAAGTGTAGATGTTTCGAATTTCCCATCCGTTCAAGATACAGCACCGCAAAATACTACAATTACTCCTACAGAAGATACCCTTTCAACAACAGCTACAACGGCAGTACAGTTAACAGCAACATCTACATTGGTAAATGTCCTAATTTTATCTAATGTTTCTACTACAGATACTATATATATAGGATTTAGTAGTGGAAGTCAACCACATGCTATTAGTCCTAATGGTAAATTCATATATGATAATGAAATAAGACAGATTAACTTAAATACCATATATATCAAAGGTAGTGGTGGTATAGATATTGGCTATACATATTTCAACTAATAAAAATACACCATAATATTTATAGAATTGCACCGCAATACTTATTAACTACTATGTAATATACTATTATGACTGATGAAGAAGTTAAGTCGGAAGAATTGCAAGAAGTGCTTGAAAGATTTTCAGATGGAATCATAAACGGTTTAGAAGGTTTAAGAAATATAAATCTTGAAGATTATGCTACATTTGTTAAAGAAGCCGTATCTCGTTTAGTAACAAGAGCAGAAGAAGTTACATATACAGACAACCCATTGGATATGATTCAGATGCTTGCAAGTTTGCAGGAAGTGGACACTGCTTTTGATAATTATGATGCTCTACCAGAAATATTGTTTACTTTTGCAAGTGATGAGGATGATGAGTAATAATATTAAATTTATAATTATTTACCATAAACCTTATATATATTCTTAAAATATAGTATTATGGTTAGTGAAATAAAGATAACACATCTAATGAGTCATCCAATACCAGATAATGAAAAAGAATCGATAGATTTATATAAAATAAATTCTTCGGGTATAGTTTTATATCAGATAATGTTTGAAGATAATAATTTAATATCATCTGGTTTAACAGGAAGAGATACCTATGTAGCTATTATGGGTTCGGGTAAAAGAATACCAGAAGCATTTAGGGATGCTTTAACGGAAAAATATGAAATAAATGGTTCTAAAGTAGATATTGTAGAGTTTGAGCTTGACTGCCTTATGGAGTATGAAGATGAATTTGATGAATTAGATAAAAGACTTCTGCTTGCGGACTATACATATTATCATAATGTGGAAAAAATATGGAACGAAGAATTTAGAAATTCTGAATAAACTTAACATTTTAAATACTTTATTAACATTTATATAAATGAAGCCTATAAAAAACTTCAAACATAAACTTTTATCTTGGTTAATTGTTGGCACTGGTGCATTATCATTATTACCACTTGCTCATTTAGGATTGATAACTCCTCATATGAAAACAGCCTTATTGGCTGGTCTTGCCGATACTGGTATTGCCGTAATAATATTTATGGAAGGTATTAGAATAGGCATGCTTGATGATAAGGAGCATAGTTAATCAGAAAATATTTTCATTGATATTAGTATTTAAATAAAGTATAGGTATGTTTAATTCTATGGCAAGATTTATTAACTTCCTTATGATATACATATGGTGACAAAATGCCAAAGTTTACAAAACAGGAAATAAAACCGTTGAAGCCCGAAGATTGTGTAATATTTGATAAATGCTCTGCTCCTATATGCCCGTTATACAATAAAGGTGTATGGTTTTCAGATGAAGATATCTGTACTAATGAATATTTTCAACAGACAAGACAGGTAAAGAATCAGAAAAAGCTTAAAAAGAATAAGTCAAAAGGAGTATTTACGATTGAGATACTGGGTAACCTAAAAAGGATTGGAAAGAAAACTAAAGGTCTTAGTAATTAAAAATTTATAGAATTTCTACATAATACTTATATTATCAATATCGATTATAGGTATATTAATATGATTATAATAACCCGTACCAAATAAACTTAATTCTTCATTTTGTATAAACATTTCCTGTATATCATGAAATATAATTTTATTTATTTTAATAAATATATTTTTATAATAATAAATCACTGTATAATATATTTTACCATTATCAGCATGTTGTGGTATTATATATTGGCAAGCTTCCAAATATTCTATTAACTGTTCAATTTCCATAATGTGTAATGTATATTATGTATTAATAGTTTACTATAACAAATATACTGGAACAACTGGAACAACTGGAACAGAATTAGTGTAATGCGTATCCCACAAATTCCTATTTTTGTTCCAAGTGTTCCAACTGTTCCAGTAAAGATTAATAACTATCATAAAACCGTATTAATTTCTCTGCATAGGCTTTAGGACTGTAGTTTCTAATATAGTAATTTTTATCTGGTACTTTTGGTTTGTTAAGTGCCTGTTCCAGAGCAGTTACTGTCTTCTCAACATCTACCTGATATATATTGCCATAATGATAAGTACTACCTTTATAATCTGTTGTCATAGGAAAGGTTCTATTACCTGATTCTATCCAGTATACATCGTTTTTAAGAGGTATTTCAGACCAGCCACCTTTGGTGCTTAATACTACGGTTTTTCCCATTATTAAAGCTTCTAATACCTGAAATTCAAAAGCCCCACCCCTGATAGGTGCTAACATAATATCACTTGTTGCTATTTGGCTATAATGTGCATTATCCTGCATTGAACCCGTTATCTGTGTAATATAATCAAATTCGGATGATAAATTAATTTTATTATATGTCCGTAGTTTGACATTAAATTCATATTTATTATGTACTCTTTTTATAGCTTCTAATGCAATATCTATTCCTCTTCTATTATAAAAATTTATACCGTTGATATATATCATAGGCTTATTCGACAATTTAATATTTTCTGTTCTTAATACTGCTGGGTTATAACAACCATGTATTACTTTGGTTCTTGGTAAATTCATTATATTTGCAGTATCTTGTGATAAAGCACCAAAATATTTATAGTTATATTGCTTTAAATCCCTTAAGGTAGGCTCATAAAAAATATCTGAATCTGTAAAACCTATTGGAACATCATTTTCTTTAAATTTTTTCAAAGGTATATTTCTATCAAAAGATTTTGTTTTCCAATAGTGAAAAGGATATATAAAGTTTTTATCATCGGATGTTTCGTTTACCGTTAACATATCTTTATAATTAACAGAATATCCTTGATTTTCTAATGCTTGACCAGCATATAATAACTGTCTTCCTGAAAAATATGTAGATAAATTAAAAGAATACATTCCAATATCGCAGGGCGACTTGATATCTGACATTAATAGATATTGGAAGTAATAATAAAAAACTATGGTTCAAAATGTGCTACGCCTGATACAGAGACATTATATATACCATATTCTGTTGTGTATGTGGTAGTTGTTGTAGTTGTACCTGTTGTAGTAACCTTTACCGAATCTGGAAAAGCTACTGCTAATCCATCGCCTGTCATATAGTAAGGTGTTGTTTGTGTTTGTGCAACATAATTTTTAAATATGATATCAATATCATCTTTATTAAGAGATACGCTATCACCAGATGCAATAACATACCTATCTAATGTAACAGGTGGAATTATATTAACCCCGTTTACTTTAATGTTTGCAGGTGAAGCCTTAATCAAATCTATTACTATAGAAGTTGTAGAGTTGTTTGTTATTTCAACCTCATCAACCACCATACTTAAGCCATTAATAGCAGTAGCTCCAATATATGGAACACCGTTTGGTACTGGATTAGGATATGCTACTCCATCATAGTACATAAATGTATAGCCTAACTGTATCAAACTATTTTTATAATAGGTAACATATGATGGTACTGTTGTAGTTATATGTGCCGTTGCCTGTGGTGAGGCTGAACCATTATAAAATCCAACGCCTGTTAAATTGAAATAATCTTCTGACTGTGGTTTAAATGACATTAGTATCCTGCCCCCTTTAAATCTGATGCTGTTGCAGTAAGGGGTACTGGTTCTATACCAAATATTTTTTCATTTGGTGTAAATCCTGTTTCAAATGCTCCTGCACTTGCTCTTCTTGCTGGCACTATTCTATCTAAAATTTTCACTGCTAATCCTACATCATTGACTGGTGCTACAGTCATCTGATTTATATAGAATTTTATTTCTGGATAAATAGGTATGCTTGAAGGATTCATGAGTGTAAATAATATTGATGATGTAGGTGGCAAATAGAACTCACTTTCATATGTAGGTTCATTCTTTGGAGACATAAATCCATCCACATATCCAATGTCATATTTTTTCTGTCTCCCACCCCAGTGAATTTTATCTCCCGTAAGATAGTTATTAATTGGGTCATTTGAAGGATAATACCTGAATATTCTTAATGGTGAAGGTGCAATACCCATAAATAGCTGTAATAGTGTATTTGTTCCTGACATATTTATATTATCAGTATCCAAGAAATTCGTTAAATTCGTAAATTCCTGCATTGCTAATTCTTCCCTATCCACAACATAATTGTTAAATACCCCCGACACCGCTCCACCTAAGAAAGCATTCATCGGTAAAAACCCACTTATGTTTGTCTGTGGGAAATAATTAATTACTATCGGTTCTGCATTTGTTACTCTAAGTATATAATATTCTTCTGGTGAAGTACTCAGTAGTACAAAATCGTTTGCTTTTAAATACATATCGTTTACACTCATAGTTATCTACCCTTAGTGTGAATATGTATTATTTCTTACAATAAAAAGTCTTAAGTAGTATATCGATATAAGGTATTATGAATCCTAATCAATATATAACTTTCATACTTGCAATAATATTAATAAGTTTCTATATAAGCCAAATTGCAATGGCATTATACGAGTTAATTAGTGGAAGAATTATATATAAAAAGGCAACGATGAAACGACAATTATTAGATATGTTTTTCTTCTATTTTTTATTTATAATTTCTATATTTCTTGTGATAGATTCGGTAGGTACATTACAACATATTATTGGTATTATAATAGCATTAATTCAAGGTATCTTATTTATAGGTAGTGGAGTTATAGTATTACAAAACAATTCTGTTATATATGATTTTGAATCAGATATCGCAGTAATAATCGCAGTAATATTATCATTCAATATTACCTGTCTTGCATTATTTATAGCATTTATATTACCAGTGCTTTAACAATTTATCTTATTACAATAACAGGATGGTCTATTTTTTCTGTAATGTCTGGTGGAGTGTATACATTTACATCCCTATTCCCTTCACTATATTTATAAAATAGAAGCCGAAAATTAGCATTACTGGGTACTTGTATATTTTTTATCGATGCTAAATGAATACTATCAAGACTATCTTTATCCATATTAAATAACCTATTCCATTTTTCAGGTGATATATAATCGTTTATACCTGCCAATTGAAAGTCTGTATAATTTTCAACATCATCTGATAATGATATTACATTTTTTGTTTGTGTATCTTTAGTATATATAATTAACACCTGTCTATCTATAGATATATTTTTATATCTTTCTATTTTTACAATATTTTTCCTATCTGGTATTTTATAATATATATCCAGAGCATCGTCTTGATATTCTTCTGCTTTTGTTGAATCGCCAGCTTCACTAAACCCACATATTAATGTATCTTTTATCGGTATACATGTTGAATATTCCATAATATCATCTCATATATTTACCAGCTACCAAATATACGGCTAAGCCTATTGTAGCTATAGAACCAATGGCTATAGCAACTTCTTCTGGTAAATTTAACGATGGTGCTGGTTTAACAGACATTCCTGCTGATGATGCTACTTGTGTAAATGTTGTTGGGTCTGTAACCGTTAATGTGCCTGTATTTGTTGTTACAGGTGGTTCTGTAGGAAAATATATTTTTGCCTGAAATGTATATGTACCGTCTGCCAAACTGTTTACTGGGATATTTTCTTCATAACCAATACCACTATTCCATTTTGTTGCCTGAACCAATTTACCATCCATATATAATTCATAACTTGATGGCTGTGGTAAGTCTGTCAAAAATAATCGTATGGTAGCTTTGGCGGTATCTGGCAAAGTAATACTACTGCCATTTCCATATAAAGACATCAGTTGTAATTCAGCAGACATATACATATATAGTTTAATAGATTAAATAATCTTAGTTTTTATGAATATTATTTTCTTTGGTAGCTAAATCACTATCAAAAGTATAAGGCATTGTTATAAGCGGAAATAAATACATTTGTAATTGCTCAAGCCTTAAATTAAATACTTCTACTATATTATAGTTATCATTGGAATTATTTCTTATAGAATGTTTCATAGTTTGTGTAAACAATTCTCCTACCATACCAAATAAGTATATTTCTGGATTAGATGTTATTATAGAAATTCTTATTTCTTGTGTATTATCATATATTGACGATGTAATAGTTATATTATCGTCTTTCATTTCATTACTAATAGGTTCAAATTGCTGTTTTACAAATGCTACGCTTTTATCTAAGAGTTTCTCTGTAATATTATAAAAATATTCTATATATAATAAATGGTATCTCTCATTTTCATAATTTAAACTTAAATTAAAATTTTGGGGTAATATTAACATATCATAAGTGTCCGAGATACTTTCTTCTTTACAAGTATTGTTAGCATTATTATTAATATCATCATTTACTGACATAAAACATAATGGTTTAAAAGCTTATAAACTTTGTTATAAAAAAAAAATAGAATAAAATATTTAGTATAAGTTATTCTGTATTGTTGGTGCTATACTGAACATCAGACCAAGTAAATCTACATTAACATTCAAAGTACCATCTGTGGTTGTAGTTGTTCCTTTTCCTTTAGGTATAGGTTCAACTAAGTCAACACCGACATACCCATATGTAGACTGCCCTATATACATAGACATCCCGTTGTTCATAACGTGTGCCTGTGTAGTTGTGTCTCCAACATCGAGTCCTGCATGTCCAAAATAAACAGGCTTTGTATAGTTATTCTTTGCATTAGCGAATTTTATACCACCAATGTTACCTTCTCTATCCAAAGCTCCAAATACAACAAATGCTGTAGTCTTATCCAATGAAGGACTGCCAGAATATAAAGCACCTGCCGAAAGAGTTGAATCTACGGTAAAGTAATGATTAACCCATCCGACAACTGCTTCTGCCGTTGTTGATTTATTTGACAATGTATTTTTAAAGTTTACTGCTGGCTGTGCAAATGAACCTGAAACATTGGCAGGAAGTCCGTTTACTGTGTCAGTTGTTGTTGCCATTTTAATAAATGAAGGTATAATTATCTCATCAGATATCTGGTTGGCATCAGGGTCAAGACCACCGTATTTTCTGTTTATTTCCTGCACAGAAGAGAACAATCCATAAAGTCCTGTACTAAACTTTTTCATGAATACATCATACAATTCTGTTGCTATAATTGAATCTTCTGATTTCTTAAGAGCATCAATATCTAAAGAATCCAAATACTGATATGCAAATTCTGCAACACCGCTTGCTGGGGTTGTGGCTGTCGGATTAACATTTCCAGAACCAAATATGGCATCTGCTGTTTGATATGCCTGTCCTATAGCAGGAAAACCCTGTAATACCTGTCCAAAACTGACAGGTGTTGCTTTCCCATCATAGGAACTTACTAAATCATCTATAGCTTTTCTTATTTCATCTACTTTGACTACCATTTAGTCACCTAATACTTTATTAATTCATCAAATATAAATACTTAAGTATAGAAGTGTCACAATTTATAAAATATGTGTCACTAAAAAAATAACGTAGCACAATCTTTATATATTGTGACACAATATCCTAATATGTGTCAAAAATGTAATATCGAAATACCAAATAGCTGTAAATGTTCCTGTAATTTTAGATATGATTTCTGTAGCATATGTGGTCATTCGGCTAAGAAGCAGAATAAACCATATATGGGCAGGAGAGTGGCATAATGACTACCCATAAAAAACTCCAAGAATTAGAAAAGATTATAGATGACTTTAAACATAGTATTGATGATATAGCAAATATACAAGTATCAATGTTATCTCATATAATAGAAGATTGTTTTAAAGGAATAAACATCAACAATTATCAGTATTTATATACTGGTGATATGTTTTCTGGTGAAATGCAAAGTAGATTTTATCTTAAAACATGTGACAATATAGAACCAAGAAATGTTTTTTGGCTACAGAAAAAACTTCATAAAGAAATAGATAAAATAGATGTATTTTTTGCAGACCAGCATACAATTCTTGTTATTTTGCATGGAATGTTGGCATATTATTCATCATATATTATAGATAAGGTGATAAAACATGATTAAATGTCCGCTATGTACAATGAAGTTTACTACCAAATATAATTTAGAAACACATGTAGGAAAAAAACATAAAAATGAGGGATTAAAATGAGTGGAAAAAATGGAAAAGAAAGAATGGATAGTCATATAGAAAATTATCAGGAAAGTTTTATTGGAATTACAGATGCAATAATGAAAAGATTTTGCGAAATTGAGGAAAGAATTGATAATATTGAAGAGAAGATATCTACATCTGAAAAAGAAATAACAGATAAGACAGAATTAACACAGATAGTAGAAATGGGTGGAAAGGTCTATATTAAAATGTTAATAGATGATATACGTGATGTACTTAGTACTTCGTGGACTTTTGATAGTCTACAGCTTAATCTTCGTAATTGCTTAATGGACTGGGAAAGGACAAATGGATTAGATAAAATTAACATTGAAACTGCAAGCTTTGATAATAAAGAGTATGTGGATATAGTATTACCAGATGGTGAAAGAATACAGGTGCAACGGGAAAACCATAACTAAAATATTTATAATAGGTGATTAATTTGGATAGAAATGAAGAAATAAGAATAAGAGTAACACCAGATGAAAGAGAATTTATAAAAACATTCATCAATAATGGTAAACAGGATAAATACTGGAAAAACAACAGAACAGCCATACTCAAGCTTATTGAATATTGGGATACTGGGCATTTAAAAGGTAAATTTATTCATCGTGACTAAGAATACGTTATTACCTTTTCATTTGTAATAGTATTTAAATAAAGTATGGGTGTGTTGTCTAATTTAACTAAAAGAATGATGATTTCTTAACTTTACAATTACAGTTTTCCTTCTGACAGGTATAATTATTTCCTTTTTTTGTATATTTGTGTATACTTTTTTTGTGTAAACATTCATTGCAATATCTCACAATAGGTTGAGGTTTAGGATTCATATTTTCTTTAAATAATATAAAATTAAGGTTATCAAGCATCTTTTTCAAGCTCCTTTTTTCTCTTGGCTATTTCCTGTTTAAGAATTTCATCCTTTTTCTTTTCTTGAGCTTCGATACTTGCACGTACCTGTTTAACATCAAAAATGAAAGGTACTTCTGTCATATGTTGGCATTTTATTCTTGGGTCTATAGCCATTTTAACACCAAGCCCCCTCATTCTTCTACAGAATTGTGAATCTTCTGATAATTGTGCTGAATATGTAAAATATATCGGTAAAGCTAATCCTAATGAATTATATACTATTGGTTGAAATTCTTTAACATTTTCTTTTATATTATCTATAATGTTTTTCTTTGCATTTTCAGACAAATCTAACATATCCAGAGATTCGTTAATAATATCAAAATGTGTCAGTGGTTGCAGAGACCTTACCAGACGTTTTGAAAATGCAGTAAATCCAAACCCTGAATAAAAAGCATCATATGGTGTATCTTTTTTATAGTCTTCTGTTTTTGCAGTCTTAAATAATAGATTACCACCATGACTTAATAAAGGTGCAAATACAACATCATATCCTTCTGCAAAATCTTCATAAATATATTGTTTTATCTGTGCATATGGTATAATAGGATATACATCAGTATCAATCATTATAAGAGATGAATCATATTTCTTTGCCGTATTCCATATAATATTTCTGTTCCAATCAACACGGTTTGAAACGGCTTTTGTCCTACCTACAGCATTTCCCATAACCCATTCTTGTATTTTATCATCAAATGTCGCATTTATGGTACTTCTTGATGGTGTACCTATTAAAAATTCTATTTTAGGCGTTTGTGCCTGCGAATTATCTTGTTTTTCATCAGCCATAATAGTATATGGTAATAATATATTAAAACTTTGTGGTTAATATTTCTATGTAATTTAAAAAATTAAAAAATGTTAGATAAAAATTATAATTATCTAACGAATTTGCCTGCGATTCCGCTTATAGCATTAGGCAGTGATTCTACTGAAGAAATTCCCTTATTGAAAAGATTCTTTAAGGAAGAAAGATTCAGTGATACTCCACTTGAACCAAGAGGGTCTAAGAAAGTGTTGATTATACCTGCTGTCAGTGATACTATTGCGTATGAACCAAGAGCAAGTGTTACGTCACTTAGTGGTCTCCCCTTATATTCAACATCGAACAGGACATATGCTAATGCACCCAATCCACCAGCAAGTGATGCGATTGTAGTCCATTCATTAAGTCCTTTTGCGATGCTGGATGAGAATGAGCCAAGCGGTTTCACAGACACGTTTTTATCTACTAACTGCTTTACAGCAATAAACTGTGCAACTCCAACTGCACCAGCTCCGCCTGTGGTTAATAGTGCTACTGTATTCTGTGATACCATTTACACCACCGTTTACTCGCCCATGAAGCTTCTGCCAGAACCCATACCTGCTTTCTGTGCCAATGCCCTCTTAAGCTTATCCAGCGAAGCCTGTGCCCCTGCCTGATGCTTTGCGAGTCTTTGTGAATAACTCAATCCACCATGTGTTTGTCCTCTCAATGCAGTTCCCAAATCAAAAGCTATCTTTGAAATAACAGTGCCGTTTGGCATCTGAACCGTTCCAAAGTCTCCTCTGTGCTGAATTGCAAATTCTGAGAGAGCTATCTCAGCCTTTAACTGTGGAGCAGACCTTCTATCGATATTAACGAAAGAAGGTGGACTCCTCAATATGAATTTCTTCGTAGACTGAGGCATTTCTCTAACTATTACAAGTCTTGTGCCTTCTGGTTTCATTACGTCTATACTTGCCATATGTCTAACCTCATTATTGTGATTACGTTTTAGGATAAATATTCCTCACTTTTATTTTAATAAAATTTATAGACCTTAAATTAGGATTATATAACAAATATATTGGAACAACTGGAACAACTGGAACAGAATTAGTAGTTTGTAGGCTCTACATATTATTGGTTTTGTTCCAAGTGTTCCAACTGTTCCAATAATTTTTAATAAGGTTAAAAATTTCTAAAATAGAAAATATTAAATAGAACATTATAATATAGTCTTATGACCAGAGAAGAAATGTTAAATAACTTATTCGGAGATAGACTAAATGCGTTGAATAGATATAGTGATATATTTGATAAATTACGAGAAATGCAAAACGATTCTTTAATATCAGATATTAGCGAAGAATCTGATATTGATATGGTTTCAATAATAAATGTATTAATGCGAAGACAAATATTAATAGAACAAGAGCTTGAACCATATACATTAGAAACACGAAAAAATATCTTAGATAAAATGGCTAAAATAATACAATCTATGAATGCTCAATCTGCAAAAGAAGATATTAGAACATTGAAAGTTTTATCTGATATAATGAAAACCCTTTAATCTTTTTTTTCCATTTTATTCTTAAATTTTTTAGCTTTAAGGTCTAATTTAACTTTAACTTTAGCAGATGGCTCTATATATTCTACCAGAGCATATCCTACTTTTTGTATCTGTTTTTTAATATACTGTTCTGCACCCTGTACTTCAAATAATGTTGGATTTCGTTCTTTTATAAAATCTATGATACTTTTTGGGTTATCAATAATATAGGATATCCTACCCCAGTAAGCACGAATTAATGCTTTAACTATATGGAAAGTATTATTATATTCATTAAGACGTTCTATCACACCTTCTGTTATGTCTAAATCGTTTTTTATAGCATATTCGATATCGTATTTATTATAGTTTATTATTTCACCCGCAAATAATTCTCTATAATCGAACCCTAACATATTTTCATCCATGACCATCATGCCGACATTCCTTTTATATGCTTACCCTGTGGTACTTCGTTAGTTTCGGTGGTAGTTTCTTTGCTTTCAGGTTCTGGGGTTGGTTCTACATCTTTTCCAAGTTCCTTAAACATCTTCTCTATCTCTTCATTAGTATCTACAGGTTCACCCATATCAGGGTTTTCTGTTGGCATCTGCATATTCTGTTCTTCATATGCCTTCTTTATATGTGCCTGCCATATATTTTCAACATTCGGATTCTTTTGTAATTCATTTTTAACGAAATCAAGTGTTAAAGGTGTACCGTCTTCCTGTCCGAGAACATCTTTATATTTAGTATATAATTTAGATGCTTCTTTATCTACATCCCACGATGGATTACGTCTTGGTGGTGATAAATTTGGAGCAACATTCTTAACCACTTCTGATACGGTATCAAGTATATATTTCAGGTCTACCTTACCACCTTCTGTCTGTTGAGGTACGGGTTTTAATCCTGATTTTTCCATAAATGTTTTAAACTGATTTATTGTTGAAGTGGATTCTTCAAGTTTTGACATCCAATCCGAATCATCTTTTTGCCTATCTATTATTCTTAAAGCCTGTTTTAATTGCTCCTGTGTTTCCTGATTTTGCTGTTTAAGCAATTCTTCTTTCAGACCTATATATCTTTCATTACCACTATTGACCATTTCATACATTTTGCCGAATGTATCCAATGGGTCTTTTTCTGGTGTTTTATTTGTCTGTATAATAGATAACAATTTTATTAATGTATCTACTTCGTCTGTATTACCCGTTTTTTCAGCTTTATCCAATTTATCTACCAAATGTTCAAGTAATTTTGCTTCATCAGATTTAGGCTTAGGTATTATATCCTTGAATGCTTCAAGTTGCTGTTTAAAAGATTCCTGTATGGCTATAAGTTTCTTATCGGTAGATTCATTAATAGATTTAATTAATTCCTTTATATCGTCTTTTGGTTTATCATCATCAGATAACATTTTTAATGTCTGTTTTAAGGCAACCATTTCATATAATTTATCAAGTGATTTATTTCCACCATTATTACCCAATAGCATCATCATCATTGGGTCAATACCAGAAGATTGATTACCCGCAACAGTTTTCAGTAATTCGGTATATTTATCAACAGGGTCATCATTTTCCTTTGGATGTATGGATTTTAGAATTTCAGAAATCTGTTCCTTATTCAATTTTGCCATAAATCTTTATTGTATAGACTTATATAAACCCTTAACTTTTGACTTCAACCAGTAAAGCTTCTATTTTTTCTTTTTCAGTCAATGGCTTAACAAATTTATTACCCGTAAATTCTTTTGCAGATTGGAAAGCTACCTTATTCTGTTCAGCACCATTTGGTAATAATATCACTCCTGTTTTTCCCTTATTATTATGATTTATTTCGCCAAATTTAATTGCAGAATTTAGAGCCTTTCCTGTTAATCTTTCGGGTATTTTTCTGACATATACTTTACCATTTCTGTCTACTACCTGCAACCCTATCATATTAGCTACTTTATTAGCTATAGGAGATTCTTTGTTTTCTACAATAAGATTTATTAAATCAGTAGTCTTCTTCTCCAAAATCAATGTTGTATTGTTTATGATTTTTGATTTCTGATTGTCTTTGTTCTGTTGTATCTCCTGTATTTCCTTCGCTTTTTCTATCATCGTTTCTTCTGACGGCGATATTTCCAGTATGTGATTCTTCACCTGTATTATCATCTTTTTCCTCTTTAGTTAATATACCAAATTTACTTCCTTCTCCAATATGTATTATGGGCTGTGGATTTAAACCTTTCATTGGCTTTCTTGTTTCGCCAAATAAATTTAGCTCTTCTGTTTTTTCATGTAATTTAACTCTATCATCGTCTTTTGGTAGATTTTCCATACCTTCAATCATGGAATTTTTTACCTTTGTAACCAGACCTCTATATTCATAGTTTATTCTGTTAGCTATTTTAGGCACGTCAAGTATTCTTTCCATTGCTATTTTATCTAATTCTGACATATCTCCTAATTCAAAGGCTTTTATTGCATCTTCCGCTACTATAAAATGGTCTTTATCATCTATATCTCCTTTTGGTATATATATTTGATATTTATCAGGAATCCATTTATTATTGAGTATAGCCTTGCGTATGATATCTGGTAAAGTCTTAGGCTTAATAAATTGCTTTAATTGCTCTGCAATATAAGCTTCTTCTTTGTTAGATAATTTTTGCTTTACCATATTCAGATATATTATGTAAATATATAAACCTTAATGTTTTTTATAATCCACCAGTGCAAAGGTGGTATTTCTATATCACATCTTACTATTTAAACCTTTTTTATTTTTCTATGTTTTTTATGTTTCGTACCCTTTGGATAATAAGTAATACTATCTTTAGCCACCCCATCTGCCATTAAATGTAATATCCAAGCCTTAATTTTTTCAGTATCAAAATTAGTAAGAGCCATTAATTCTATAATATCTTTATTGGTAATTTGAAAGCGATTAACTTGAATTGTTCCTATAGGAGTTTTAACTTTATTTGAATGTTGTCCATGAAATAATTTTCTATGTTGGCTACCATATACTTGAGAAGGTAAATCCATCATTTTATTGACATAATTAGCTTTCTTTAAATCTATACCTGCTATTTCACATATTAAATTATGAATATCTCTATTTGGCATTTATATCACTTTTATATTATTTATACCTTTTTCTACATCTGATTTTATATTAACAGCAAGGCTAATAAGTATACCTGTTAATGTTAATCCAATTACAGCAAGTGCCACTTTTGTCATTATAATTGACCCGAACACTATTTTTGTTTTATCGTATTTTTTAAGTTTTTCTTTAATATTAGGTTCAATAGTCATAAATAAATATTGCATAACGGTATAAATAAGTTTATAGAAATTATATATTTATAAAAAAAAAATATCTATACCTACGATTTGGTAGGTATAGATTTTAACGCTGTGGTTATAAGCTGTTGCCAATCAACTTTATCCAATGAAACATTGGATTTTTCAAGCTGTGTTATCATTGATGTTACTATTGTTTCCAATTGTGGAGAATACTTTCCAAGCATTTGCAATATAGTGGTAATACTTCCACCAGCAGAGAGAGTACTGACAAAAGCTTCTATCTGTGTTTGGTATTTCTTAAAAAGAGATACCAAATCTGGAAGCCCTGTAGCTGAATCTAACTGCTTCTGCAAATCCTGCAACTGGGGTGGCAAATCTTTTGCTGGTACTTCTACAATAAAAGCGAAAAATGCCACTATAGCCGTCAATCCAAACAATATTACAGCAACTGCTATATTTTTTTCCTGTAGGAAAGTCATACCCATTCCAAGCAAAAATACTGCCAGTGCAACAAGTGCTGACTTTGTTCCTTTCGATACGGTTGTAGCCATAATACTATAGTATAAAGAGTTATATAAACTTATCTATCAATTATATAATTGGTAGCGTATAATATCCTGATGGAGTAATTTGCTCAATCATATAGCCATTATCTCTTATAATATCAATTAGCTCATCTATATTTGTTTCCTTATAATCTTCTATATTTTGATTGTTTACTTGATTTATATAATTGTTAAATATCTTCTCAAATATAATTTCGGGAACATCTGATTCGTAATAAAAAGTTTCGTTCTGTTTTTCACTATATATTGCATAAATAAAAGGTAGTTCATTTTTGTAGTAATTAACCATAATTAGTCATACTATTTTTATATATTAAGTTATCGGTATTTACAGATACTATATAAAGTATTACTGATAAATAATATTGGTAATGTATATTTATCTAAAAACAAATATGTTAGTAATCTGTCCATTTAGAATTTGGCATAATAATAAATTCAAATACATCTGAAATTGGTAATAATTTTATTGTTGATACAAACATTTTTGGATGGTCTTTATCTATATAAACCCCCACACTTAAAGTGGTACTGGTAATATTAATAACTGTAACATTGGGGTAAGTAACAAGGTTTATTATTACAGTATAACCTATTTCCTTATCGGATACAAATAATTCTCTTGAAGGTGAAACAGCATGAAATGCGATGCCTGTCTCTATTATTTCTTTTATCCTTTTTCCAGATAAATTGTTTTCTGGATTAAAATAGATTGCCATAGTTAAGTATAACGTTAGTATATATAAATATATGGCGTATGCAGGAATCGAACCTGCTAAGCACTAAGCAAAAGATTTTAAGTCTTCCCCCTTATCCAATCGGGCAACACGCCAAATAGAGTTGATGGGATTTGAACCCATAAGAAGCTTCCTTCCATAGATTTTGAGTCTATTATGTCTACCATTCCATCACAACTCTATTTCTGTATTCTCATTGATTATATAAATTTATTCTCCAAAGAATAGTGCTTTAGGATAAAATTTTTCCAGTTTTACTTCAAAAGGATTTAATTCTTTATTTAATATATCAGCAAGTTTTTCAGCATCAGATTTAATAATATTATATACAAAACAAGAATCTGTATCGGCATATACTATTTTATATCCTAAAGATTGTATCAGTTGAATTAATTTTTTAACCTGATATCTCGCTTGGGCTGTGATATGTTCTGCCGTTGGGGAATTGAAATATCTAAAATATGGATTTGCAAAAATACCATATAATGAATTAATTAAAATTTTTAATGCCTGTTGCCCTGTATCATACATTCTATTATTGGTAATTTTATACTGTTTTTTAAAATCTAATCTATTATTATATATATCTTTTTCGAATTGTTTAACCATTTTATATACAAAATTATCAAAATCTGTATACATTATTACATGAGGATATAAACTATTATAATCAAAACTTGCAATATTATAATAGATTCCTTTTTCTGGTTCAAGTACAAATCCACCTTCATAAGATACTTTTTGTCCTACTGTATATGAGTCAAGCAGATATACTCTTGGTGAATACTTCCTGATAATTAAACTATCGAAAGCTCTTGTTGCGGATGGTCTTAATTGAAAGTTATATTTAGATTCATTGGAGAAAATATCATTAGGATGCAGTGCCAGATAATTTGAATAATAATGTATCAAATCCCTTATACCAAGTTTATTTAAAACTCCTGCCTGAATATTTACATCCTGTTCATTATATGTTTCTAATTCTTTTCTTGTTAATTGAGAGAATGCTTTCGTTATAATAACTTTAGTGCCGATTTCTGTTTCTTTCCCAGCTAAATTTAGGGTTCTTGGTGGCTTTTGCTGATAAATAGAATACATAAACATTGCATCAAGTTTTAATATATTTTTAAAATATAATGAATCTGTTAAATCAGCTAATCTATCAAAATCATATGCCTGTCCATTCCAAGCATATATTTCAAGTATTTTTCTCTTTTCTAATGTTTGGATAAAATCTTTAACACTATAGTAGGGTTCATACTCATTAGTAATATTATCTTTATAGCCGATAAGTTCAACATCTCCTTTACGTTCCTCAATATCAATATCTGCATATCTTGGTACATTATTAGCCCATATAATTTTATTATCAAACCCTAATCTTCTTATATATGGAATCTTAGCTTCAAAGGTATGGGTAAACTTATCTCTTAAAGATGGTATATGACGTGGCTCATCTACTTCTAATTTATATCCTATTTTTTCCTGAATACCATTATGAGTAATATAAGGTATATTCATTTTATATGTTTTTATTATATGACTTAATTCTTCATCTGAAAAACGTTTTGAATTATCAGGTATACCATATATATAAGGATATCCCAATTCAGAGATTTTTTTAGAAAATATATTGCCCGAAGTATCAAGAAATTGTATGGTGTTATTATTTAGATAACGATAATTTACGATTTGATTTGTAAACAAAATATTTTTTTCCATATATCCATATGACACTTAACCTTTTAAATCTTGCGATGATATTACTACATATGAATAGTGATGTTGCAATAATTATAGGTCTTATGATTGGGCTTGGTATAGGTTTCGGAGTAGCCTATTTCTTATTTCAAATGAAGCAACAGGATAAAAAATTAATAATTATGAGAAATGCACAGGGTCAGATAGAAGGACTTGTACAGAGTTGATATTATGATTGTTACAATTAAACATAGTAAAATTCCAAAAGTTAAACATAGCGAAATGCTTAGTATGGCTGGCACAGTAACCAATACAGCTTATCAAATCTTAACCGCAATGGGTTTAGAAGGAACAGAAATAGCATCACAGGCGTTATATGTATTTACAGTAATATCAAATACAGGTTCTGGTGTATTAGATAAATGGGAAAAAAATCAGGAGCAGGATGAAGAATGAATATTACGGTAAAACAAGAAATAAAATTTGATGATTTAGTAGCCGTACTTGAAATTCTATCGGGTATGCCTTTTGTTGCGTATGAAATTTTAACATTTGAACGTACTAAATCTGTTCCAGTTAAAGTTTTAACAGGGTTATGGGGTGCTGGAAGTGCTATAGATGTAGCTTTCGGTCTGGTGTATTTACTTAATCGTGCAGGTATGAAAATACATATTCCTGAATATATGAAAGATACTAAAAAGCTTATTACCAGTGTGGCATGATTTTTTATATAATTATTCGTTATAGTATTATGGTATCAGAAAGTACAGTATCGAAAGTATTTGCAGGAATTGGAATTATTTTTGGAATATCATCTGTTATAGCTATTGGTGTAGGAAAACCTATTCCAGCTATCCCGTTAGCCATATTAGCATTTGGTTCTGAATATGCATCTGCAATTCATGCAAAAATATAGTTAATCAAATATATGTCCACACTTATCACAGACCATATACTCTCTGGTAAGTATAGGTATTTTTTTACACATAGGACATAATACTGCAAAGGTTGCAATACTATTATTACTGTGAAGTAGATATCTTAATCCACCTGCGTTATGATGATGATATGTTCCTACTGTTAAATGCGGATAACTTATTTTTATAATATTCCTATATATTCCAAGAAAATGTTTGTCATGGTTACCACCAAGATGTGCTATTTGTTGATAAGCATGAACAAATTCATGAATTAATGTGGCAACCTGTTCCAATGGTGATAAAAATATAAATGGTCTAAACAATCTTATTATTTCATCATTTGCATCAGCATATCTTGTGTTATTATATGCGTCTCCATCCTCAAAAATTGCTTCTTTTAATATAATAAGAGCCTCTTCCATTGGTTTATGTTCCAGTATAAAAGATGCATTTCTTATCTTTTGTTCTGCTATTTTTATTAATTTTGGTAATAGCGGTGATTGAGTTAAAACATCTTCTTTCATAAATAGTTATCTTTATAGACTATTTATGTTTTTCTATATAATATAGTTCCCTGTTTTCTGTATCCTAATTCTGTTAAATATTTATAAAGTCGCATATTTTTAAAATTGCCGATATCATACCAAAAATCTATCATTGTATCATCGTTATCAATTTTACTCTGAAATATTTTTCGGAACATATGAAACGAATAGCTATGACCTTCTAATATATTTTTACATAGCTCAATAGATTCAGTTTTCAGGTTTCTATCCATTATAAAGTATATTAATTAGCAATATATAAACCCTTCGGTTTTTATATAAATTATTATATTTTTGTGTCACATAATCAAAATCGTAACTCTTATATCTGATTACCGAATATGGGGATATGGACTATTTAAATAATGAACAAAAAGAGTATTGTCAACAGAATCAGACCGCTTCCATACTGAAATTTGTAGCGTCAAGACTTATACTGGAAAATGTTGATGAACAGACATATTTATCTATAATGAAAGAAAGTTTTCCTGATATAGAAAACGATTATAAAACTTTTTACAGACATGAAGTTATACCAAGACTTTCATTAAGAGATTTTGAATCAGATGTAGATTTTACTTCTTTTATTGAAGCTACTCCACTGGCTACGTTAAAAATTAACACATTCAGCGATTACAGATTAAGTATAGGAACAGCAGTAAATACCAAAAAAGATGTTACCTACCTTAATGAGTACTTTATTCAGGTAGTCGATGGAAAATTTTACGATAGAATAGTAACCACGTTTGAATCAGAAGACGGTGAATCGACACAAATAAATACAAAACTAAAACTGTCTATCCGATTAAGAGTAAAATACGCATATAACGATGGAGATACTACATATATTGCATATCGTATAGGAAAAGATAAGAAAGATAGAATTAATGAGATTTCCCAGACTATCGATACAATAAAATCTTTATACCATTTATCTGCAAAAGATTGTTACGCAATAAAATTGTATTTTGATGATGTTATACCTAAATATCTAAAATTCGATAAACCAACAGATGCAAGAATATCTATGGTAGATGGTATTGTACATATCAATTATCCAATAGTCTTTGACGAGAAAAAAGCTTTACAGGCACTAATAGATATGTATAAAGTTACCACACAGAAAGAGCTTATGAATTTTCTTATGCTATATACGCCTATAACTCCTCTTAATGTTCAACTAAGACAGAAAGAAATGATTATGTATCTACCACTTGCATTGGGTAAAGGTGGAGCAGGAAAATCAAGTATGGTAAAAACTATTGTAGTAAAAGGTTTCGATAATCCAGATGCAGAGAAATCAGAGGATGACATATTTACGAAAGCATCTTTCAGGGAAAATTTTTCAAAATCTATATTTCCAATTATGATTGATGAAATAACACAACCTACTATGCAAAGAATATATGGGTCAATGAAAAATCTTGCAACTGGAAAAGGTACACATTCAAGAGGTCGCCCTATTGGTGGTTTAAACGAATGGACTTTAACATCTATACCTATTTTTACGGCTAATGAAACTATATATATTGATTCTGGTCTTGAAAGAAGATTCTTTAAGATTATAGCTAATGATGCAGATAATAATATTCAACAATGGAGAAAGGCTAAAGAACATTTACCAGATGGATTTCTCTATATGTTTCTCAAAGAAATTGATGGTATGCCTATAGATATAATTGCAGATAAAATTATACAGAATGTAACACATGATGAGGACTATGTTTATGCTTATCAACTATTTATAAGGGAAATAATGAATAATGTATTTAAGAGAAATGGTCTTGAATGTCCTTTTGAACCTGTTAGAAAGGTAGTATATGACGATGATGATTGGTATGTTGCATTTGGACAGTTTGTAATGCAGAATGTATACGACCATAAAGCTGGCAATAATACATACCTGAAAGAAAGCTTTGACTTTGAGGTAGATAATAAAACAGATGAAGTTTACATAACTAAACTTGGTTTTCAGAAATTTCTTAAGTTGTTTCCAAAATGTCCATTCAGAACCGCAAGTACCTTTGCTATAAATTCACCCGACAGTAATTTTAATATAACATATAAAAAGAAAAGAGTATGTCATTCAAAGAATCCTATTCATGTAATATCAGTATATGAAAAAGGTGAGGAGATACAGGTAAAACTAACAGGTGTCAGTCAGCAACTGGAAAAGAAATTGTTAAATTAAAGTAACTCAATTCCAGTATTTCTTTTGTTTAATAAAAATACATGTTTTAATCCTTTTATTTTTTGACAATCAAGAACATCGTTAAAATCGCCTGCCTCTATTCGTGTATATGTTCTTTCAGATATTAAACTGTTGTCATATATATTATTTAGTGAGTAAATTGAGGCTTTAGAATCTGCACAGAAAAACATTTGTAGCATATCTAATATTTTTTCTATTGTATTTTTCATATTAAGTATTATCGGAGTAATGAACCAGCGATTTTTGTTTGTATCAAGATTTTTAAATCTTATTTCTATATGCGGGTGTAAATCATATTTTCCATTAAAATATACAAAGTACCGTCTTGGTGTTTCCTTAACTATCATAAGGACATTATCATATTGTATCTCAACAAAATTTTCTCTTATATCTATTATCATTTTATCATCCATAATATAAATGTGATGCCATATCTACAGTCATTCCAGTGCCAAGTAAAGTAACAACTATGCCTGCTATTCCTATAGGTAATAAATGCTTATTATCTTTCAAGTTTGCCATAGCATATATTGCAGTAAATAAACCTACTCCTGTTACGGCAACTCCCCCGAAAAACATATGTGTTCTGAAATCTTTAACAAATTTAACGAAATCATCCCAAGAGTCAGCAATTTCAGGGTCTTTTAATGCTGATAACGAATTAATAAAATCTTTGTTTATAATAGGAACAGCCATAAAGCTACATTATAATAAAGTTTAAATAATCTTAGGGTATTTAGGTATGAGGTAATAAAATGATAAACCCTTATAGAATAAAAATTGATGAGAAAAAACAATATCTTACAGAATGTGAACAATTGATTAAGGATAATGAACATTTGATGAATCTTATTCTTGAAGATTTGGGGAAATATCTTTATGTCAAAAAGACAAACGCAGATTTAGATTATAAATATCGTGTAAGAGGACATTACTTTGCACCAACGACCCAATATACCAAAGGCTTTATGCAAGACAAAATACATGAATTACATGGCAAAATAGATAGAATAGAATCTCTTATGGGTAATGCAGAACGCTTAAAGTCAGAGCTAAAAGGTTTGCAGGAAAAACACGATGAATTAGAGTATTTAAGGAAATGCGAATAAGAAAAATTGCAATTGACAGGGTAAGAGTGTTTAGAGAAATTGGAATCTATAGGTCTATTAAATACATTCTTACCAGACCAATTGTTATATTAAGAAGTGTAATTATGAAAGCAACACATATATATGAAAACATATGGGTAGGCAGTGCAGAGGATGCTAATAATTTCATAGGTATTAAAATATCTGTACGTGGGGAAGATGTAGACCAAGAACCAGATGGTAGAGAAGCTATTTCACTGTTACAAATGATATATAAAGGTACGGATAAAGAAGTAAAATTATTAATTAATGATTTAGTTAATAAAATCGATAATGCCAATAATAAGGGTGCTACTTTAGTACATTGCAGTGCGGGTATAGATAGAAGCCCTTTTGCTATTATGTGCTGGTTAGTAATAAAAAAAGGATTTAATACGGGAGAAGCATATGGTATAATTAAGGGTAATAGACCATTTATATTAGAACATTATGAATGGGTAGATATATTAAGAAAAAAAGGCATTATTCTTAGGAGTATCCTGTAACACTATCTTTAGTTTTATTGGTTATCGTTGGTTTTTCAAACGTTCCTCTGCCTATCATTTGTATATCATTTGTAGCAAATATATAAGTTTTATCTGTATTTGGAACAGATATGCTAAATACGTTTTCATCAATATACTCAAGCCTACATTTATAAAATATTAATGCGTCTTCACCCGATGCTATTTGTATCATTATCCGTTTTCCTGTTAAGGATTTAAGATATTCAGAGTACATAAATCATAATTATGTTAAAGTATAAAAATGTGTCTAAAGTGGGAAATCAAATTCAAAATCTGAGACCTCTATATCACTATATTTTTGAAGATATGCGAACACTTCTGTTTTAGGAACAATAAAAATTCTACCTCTATAATAACCACGATTGGTTTTATTCATGATTATTCTTTCTCTACCCATAGATTCCCAATATAGTCTTGATTCTTTATGTTGTTTAAGCATTAATGCAAAAGGTATTACATATACTTTTTTCATTTTAACCTGATAAAATACAACAAAATCAGTAAGTTGACCCTCTTTGAGCCACCCATCTATATTTTTATCCATGTCAGTTTTGTCTTCGAATACAATATTATTGGTAGATTTGATACTTTCTATTTTTTCATCTATATTAATGGTTTTGCCGTTTTTTAGATGAAGTATTTTATCTATTCCTTGTAATTGTCTTTCCTTATCATCTACAATTTCTATATAATCTATATCCCATCTGGATTTATAGAAAGCATCTAAATCCGCAGTATACTTTTCACTATATTCCTGTCTATCTTTAAATGTGAATGCTTTATAGGACATTTAATCTCTCCATAGTATTCATATCTACTGCATCTTTGCCTATAGCTCTACATTTGGTGAAGTATGAACATAGTTTACATTCCCAATAATTTTTGTTAACTAATGCTTCGGCAGGGGGTAATATATTATGTTCTAATGATTCTTTTAATTCTCCTGCTCTTACCATTGTATTGGTAAATAAAGTTTCATCGAATGTAATTTCAAATTCTTTTTGAGGGCTGTTGCCATATATTATTGCCTTTTCTATATAAAATAAAGTACCTTTCACATTTTTCTTATGTTTATTTTGATTGATAACATAAGGTTGCATATAGGTATTAATCTGTGCAACATGATGAGCTAAAGGTTTATCTGGCAAACTTTTTGTAGTTTTAATTTCTATTAGATGAATATCTTTGTCATTAACAAGAAATACATCTATAAAACCATGAATATATTCATTGTTAATTCTTACTTCTCTGATTGCCCTATACCCAAGTTTTGGAGCTATTGTTTGTTCAAATAATGTCTGTACTAAATCATGTATTGCATTTCCCTGTTTAAAATTTATTTCTGTTGGGAAATTATGATGTGATGGAAATCCCATTCTTTTGTACCATAATTTTCGTTGACAATACTCTGTTTCCGAAGCATAAGAAAATTCGGAATGTTCTCCCTCATAAAAAATAAGGTCTTTTATTATTTCCTTAAACATAATACTATATTAAGCAAGTATATTTAAGGGTTTCTATTGATTGAAGGTAGATTCTACTTTATTATATAAAATTTGTTTATAATATTCTGGTAATCCATGAATTATTGTCTTTTCAATGTCTTTTTGGAAATGTTTAAATAATATGTCTTCAATGATTGGTTGATATTCTTCATATAAATCTTTATAAACTAAAGGAATAAGTTTAACCATATCTTTCATTTCTCCTGTTGCCTGACCAGAGTCATTTAAATGCTGTACAGCTTTCCTAAATATAGCTTCTTTATTTAAAGCAGACGCAATCTTATTTATTACATCGTTATCTTTTGAATGCTTATTCCATTCCTTATCATTAAGTTCTTTAAAATCATCACGTACTATTTTATATATTAAAGGTCTTATCTGTCCATTGATTTCAAGCATAATGTCATAGTTTTTTATAACAACTCCTTCCATATTCGTACCACCCAGTGATGATGTATTTATTAAGGATTTAGCTTCATCAAAAGTAGGAAACCTATCTAATATCTCACGTAAGGAAACAGGTTCAATATCCATTTTCGATGCCATATGCCTGACATTATTAGGTTCTAAAAATATTCCATCTTTTACAATATCAAACAAGACTAAATTATTACGTGGTTCTCTATCATATGTTAAAGTGTTGTGTTTAGGACTTTTAATGTATTCAGAAAAGAAGATATAATAGTTATCAATTTTTTCTGTTTTTTCTAATATATCTAATGCCTGATTTGCTTTTTCCACTGCTTTTACGAACATTTTATCTGGTAAACGTACATCAGAATATGTTACTTCTTTAGAGCCAAACCAACGATTGCCTTCTTTATCTATTCCAAAACGAAACTGGCTACCATCGTATTTTTCTTCAATATAGAATAATCCATTGTTAGCAAGAGTAAATTTGTTTAAAACATCTCTTGATACCACTTTTGGATATTTCATTGTTGACATAATACTATATAACATAGAAATATATAAGTTTTGTTATAGGTATTACATTGGTAATGGAGTATTATTTTTACCAGCTTTTAAGCCATCTCCATAGCCAGCGTCATACCCAGCGTTCCAGCCATTAATATTTCCAATATTATGTCCTGTTTCATAACCATTGTTATAACCTATATCAATACCAGTTTCATATCCCGATTGCTTGCCTTCTTCATAACCATCCAAATAGATATCTTTGAGAATATCGATTAACTTATCAATACTATCTTTTTCAATGTTCATGAATTGTTTTATATCCTTTATATAGTGTTCATAATTCATAATACTATATTATGATTGGGTTAATAAATGTTGTTATTCGGATTTAACAGTTTCCAATAATTTTTCAATCCATATTTTATTTGAGGTAAGATATGTATATGCGTTCTTAAACAATTCTGGTCTCCCTTCATTCATTTGTGTTAATATATATCTATTACAGAAACTACACAATACTCCACGTATTTCAAAGGGTGGTTTATGTGAATGGTCTAAATGTATATTTCTTGGTTCTTCACGTTTTAAATCTTTTTTACAAATAGCACACTTATATCCCTGATGTTTTAGAATATATGTTTTAAGCTTCTTTTTTGCTTCCATATCAATTCCAAGTTGTTTTAATCTATCTTCAAGTTTTCTTGGGTTTAACTTTTTAGAAGCCATAATTCTATATGCATATATATTATATAAATTTATGTAATATAATAAATTAAGCTTAAACAATTTCACTGGAACAGTTGGAACAGTTGGAACAAAACCAATAATATGTAGAGCCTACAAACTACTAATTCTGTTCCAGTTGTTCCAGTTGTTCCAGTTAAAAAATTGATAAAAATTAGTAATTACCGTTGGTGTCGCAAACCTTATATATAGGGATAGGATGTACTATTATGACAGAAACAAATGTCGAAACAAAAAGGATGATGATGTCAGGTAAGTCTATAATGGACAAGCTTGCACCAGAAGAAGTATTGGAAATACCAATAAGTGGTTTCTATCGGAAATTTGTCGAAGGAAAAACTACACAGGGAAACAGAAAATTTTCGGGCTACCAGTACAGATTTATTCCAAAAAGTGAAGAAGACCCTATGATTTCAATATCAGAAACATCAGCAGGGGGAAAAATGTTGATAAAGCAAATACAGGCTTTTAAGGAACAGTTTCCAGAGAAAGGAGAACTTGGACATTATGAAAGTATTGTAGAATTTAAACATGTAACAGAAATAAAAGACAGAGATACAGGACAAATGAAAGAGACCGATTTCCTATCAGTAAAAATAAATCCGAAATCTTTAGGAAAGAGAACGTTTACTCCCTCTTCATCAGGATTTAATTTTGAATTTGTAGATGAAGATAATAAAGACGATACTTCTTTTCAGCTTTCTCATAAGCAATAATTAAGAAATTTTTTACCAACATTTTTTATTTATCTTCGCAATATATTTTTATGAGTATCACAGAAATAGAAACGTTAGCAACTTTTATTATATATGCAGTTTTTAATGAAATGGATAAGATGAGAATGCGGGATAAGATTAAAGCTCCAAAGGAAAAAGCTTAATAACAACTAAGTAATGTTGAAATATGGATTTAACAGAAATAGAAACGGTAGAAGAATTAAGAGCGTCAGATATATATAAGGATTATCCTGAATTACTGCTACATTTTACCGAATATTATAAATATATGTTTACATATAATAGAATATTTATGTATAAAGAGCAGGGCTATGATATAGAAATTATATTCGGTGGTACGGATGATATATATAGAGTAAAATTACATACATCGGAAACTTTAGGCAGAATAGGAAAGCTATTAGATATAGATGATTTCGCTATAATAAAAATTAAAAAGTATGATGGTTTTATTTAAAAATATTTTTTAATCAGTAGTGAATTTTATTTGTTCCAATTCATTATTATGATAAGCGAACATTGAGATAATTTTCCATTTAATATGATTTGTATTAGGATTAATAAGAAGTGTCTGAACCACAGCAATAGAATTTTTTCCTATTATTCTTTCTGTTATATAATTTTCTGAATAGTAACCTTCTGTCAGTTGTACTTCTTCTCCTTCTTCAATTCTGATTTCAATGTCTTGCTCTATGTTTACTATTTCACGCATTTTATTAGAAATTTTTATTACCAATTTATTATTCTGAATGGAAGGAATATAATCTCTAAAATATGCACCGTTTGTTACCAAGTCATAAATAACTATGGTACTTGAAGGAAAACTATATCTTTCGTGACTAAGAACGGGGTTGAAACTGGGTAATTCTGTATTTCCTTTAACCCAAGCCAGTGATAATTCTAATTTTGAATTAGTGTAACCTGTAATACTTTTTATCGGTGACGTTTTTCTTTTTGAAACTTGTTCTTCTATTTCTACCGTTCCTAATAGTTTCTTTCTCATTTCTGCATAATCTTGTTCAAGCATTTCTTCCGAAAACTGTTTATTTTTCAGGGCTATCATATACATATCTTCTAACTCCAAAAGAGTATGTGCTTTACTGAATATATTTTCTTTTCCCATATGACAGTATTATTCATAATTATATAAAGATTTGCAAGAGAAAAAACGCAACATTTATATTGTCCTTAGATATGTCATACTATGGAAACATATAGATATATAATCGGATATGTAGACGGGAGAACAGCCTTTAATTCTGACGAAATAGGAAAGAAAAACATTGATAAACTACCGAAAAGAGTGCCTATAGTAGTTACAACAGAAGGAGAAAACTGGAAAGGACTGATGTTTGAAGGTATACTTCAATATTCGCAACTAAAAGATAAATACAATGTGCAGATAATGACCAAATCAATAGATGGAATTGAAATTACTTATCAGTCATATATACAGAACATAATAAATTAATTTTTACCATAACAACTTTTATATACTTTTTTTAGATATACATATGATAGAAATGGAAATAAAAGAATATAAAATAGAGCCATTTGCAGACCTTAGTTATGCATATTTTAGGGGTGCAGACCTTAGTTATGCATATCTTAACAATGCAGACCTTAGCTATGCAGACCTTAGCTATGCAGACCTTACTGGTGCAGACCTTACTGGTACAGACCTTAGTAATGCAAATCTTAGCAATGCAAATCTTAAAGATGCAGACCTTAGAAATACAAATCTTAGCAATGCAGACCTTAGCAATGCAAATTTTTACAATGTATCGGTACTACTTAATGAGAAAGCGTTTTTTCTCCATAATTAATTTTCTCATAACAACTCTTATATACTTTTTTAGAATATCATATT
>JAEHJW020007165.1_pt1 | contig 40417 bp, 47 predicted proteins | sample 9271431 | NCBI WGS metagenome assembly JAEHJW02 | reverse complement strand
CGGGCCGCTCGCGCCGGTGCGATGCCGCTCGGCGAGGGCGAGGCACCGCTGGCGCGACCCGCGCCGCTCGAGCGCCCGGCGCCGGCCGTGCCCTTGCCAACGCCTGCCGGCGAACCCACATTACCTGGTAATGGCCGACGACCCGTTCGACGACGTGATGTGGTACCACATCAACCCAAGGCTGGGTCAGCAGGTGAAGCACCTGACCTGGTCGCGGGACCCGGAGCCGACGCCGCCGATGCCATCCTCGCCAACCAGGTCCGAGGCACCATCGCCCGCGAGTTCGGCCGTGACATCCCTCCTGGAGCGGTTGCCAGGGCCGAACCAACAGAACCCCTCCGACCTGAACTAGAAGCCGCCGTCGAGGTGGTGCGCGCGTTCCACGGGGAGGACCCCGTGCTGATGCGCCGCGCCTCGCCCGAGGTGCCCCCCCTGAACGGGATGGCGTTCAGTCCGCGCAATCGTGCCACCGGTCGCCGAGGCCGCACGAAAATCGTCCTGTTCAGCGACGCCGAAGCACCGCTACACACGGTCGCCGGGCACGAGCTTATCGAGGTGATCAAGATCGAGCGGCCGGAGTTGCTCGAACCGCTCCTTGCGGCCGTGCGCGAGGGTGTCGACCTCGAGGGCTGGTCCGGCCGGCGCTACTTCGGTCAGACGGAGGGGATGGATCTCCCGAAGGAGTTCCTCGCGGACTTCACGGGCGAGCAACTCACCCGGCCGGCGTTCTGGGAGCGGCTGATGGAGCGGAGTCCGGAGGCCTTTCAGGAGGTCGCCGGGCGGTTCGTGGAGATCCTCGATCGCATCCTGCGGAAGATCCTGCCGGACTACCGAACCGAGCCGTTCGTGCGGGACCTCGAGGGTCTGCGCGACCAGGTCGCCGACATGCTGGCGCGCTACGAACGCGAGTCGGCGCCGCCGGAGGTTCGCAAATCGCGGCGCCTGGCCCGCGTCCGGGAGGCGCTGGCCGACCGGGCGTCCATCGCGGCCGCAAGAGAAGCCGATCCGGTCTGGCGGCTGCGTCAGCGGTTCCGGAACAAGCTGGTGCCACCCAAGGGCGAGACCGAGGATTGGGCGATTCCACTCCAGTACCGCGGCAAGCGGGGCTCGCCGTCGAGCCTGCCGGCCGATACGGCCCTCGTCGAGATCGACGATGCAATGGGTTGGAAGCGCGGCACGGCGACCATAGAGGACCTCAAGCAGATCCTCACCGGGCCGTACAAGGGGTCGCCCCTCGCGGAACCGACCGCGGCTGAAGAGCGGTCGATGGAGCGCGGCTCGATCCTCGAGCGGATGCGGACCGTGCTGCGCGAGGGCGGCGAGGCGGGACTTTCGCGGCGGCGAGGCGAGGAGTCAAAGTGGTTGCCGGGGATGCGGCCGAAGGGCGAGACAGAGCAAGGCGCCCTCTTTGGCGCCGACGAGGCACAGCTCGAGCCGGTGGCACGCGATACGGCGGCGACCTCCACCAGGACCGGGCGAGTTGGAGTACAGCGCGGGTTGTTCGAGGCGGACGAGGCGGCCGCGGCGCGGGAGGCGGCGGACGCGCGGCGCCGAGCCGAGGATGAGGAGACGGGACAGGGGTCCTTCTTCTCGCGACGACGTCGGCGCGATGAGGGTGTCGAGGCCAAACCGCCTGGTGTCCTGGAACGCCTGCGCGCGCGGCGCGCGGGCGAGGGCGAAGCACCACGGGCCGCCGGCGAGGCGGCCCGAACTGTCTCCGGGGAGCCGGAGGCGGGGTTCTCGCGCCGGCGCCGGCGGGAATGGCCAGAGCCGGCCGAGCCGGACCGGTTTGTCGCGGCGGCCTCCGGCAGTCGGAATCTCGGTGAGATCGGGGAGGATGCGGCGCGGGAGGTTGGCCGCTCCGCCGGGCCGATTCGCCTGCCACGCGAGGCCGATTCGCACATCGACGAGCGGCACCGGGTGCAACTCGCGGAAGCGGGCTACCCGGGCCGGTTCGGACGTCGGCGGTTCGTGCGGGAGGTCGCGGACAGCTACGACGAGATCTACCGAGGACCGGAGGGGCGGTTGATCCTCGCCAAGCGGACGCCTGGAACCTCGGTTGCGTACGTGGAGCTGGCTCCGGATTTCACGGGCGATTACTGGTCGGTAAGGACGGCATTCGTCAGCAACCGCACGTTCCTGAAGAACAAGCCGTTGCTCTGGGAGCGCGCGCGAGGCGTTCGACCCTCACCGGCGGAGTTGACCACGCCGGAGTTTACCGGATCCCCTGGCGCATTTTCGGGCCAGAGCAACAGCTCTACAGAGAACATCGCTCCGGAAGGGCCGCGTGTCAAGGGACCGAGTCCCGCCGACCAGCACACGATGAAAAGAGGAATGCCCGCCGGTACACCCAGGGAGCCGGAACCTGGGGCGCCGGTCTCACACTGGCCTTCAGCGGGCAGGACCAATCTTGGCGCCGAGGAGCCGAAAGTCAAGAGTGCCGGTGGACTCGGAGCTGAACCCAGCGGAAAGCCGTTGCTGTGGGAGCGCGCGCAGAACGCTCAGTCCGTCCCGGAGGGTTCACTCACGCCGGGTGCTGCCGGACCCCCCAGCGCTGAACGGGGCCAGAGCAACGGCTCTGTAGAGAAGATCGCCTCAGGCGAGCCGGCTGTCAAGGGCCGGACGGTCGAGGTCGGCGGCGTCCGGCTTCCTCTCAACGACGACGGTACCGTGACCCTCTACCACGGCACCACGAGGGACGCGGCGGCCGAGATCCGCCGAACCGGGCGGCTCGTGGGTCAGGAACCGGACGTCTACCTGAGCACGGTCCGTGACGGGACGGGTTACGGGGACGGGACCGTGGTCGCCGTTCGTGTGGATCCGAAACGCCTTGCGCTCGACGACGAGTTTCCAAACGGGCGGGCGGACTTCGCCATCCACACTGGCCGGGCCGGCGAGGGCGTGCCGGTCGCTGTCGAGGAGGAACCGGGGTTCTCCCGCCGGCGGAGGCCGGAGGGGCCGGCCCCGGACGAGGCGATGCGCCGGCGGGCGCGCGCGGTCGGCGTGACGGATGAGGCGATCGCCGCGCTGACGCCCGCGCAGCGGGAGGTCCTGCTCAACAAGCTCGAGGGCCACGAAGCGGCGAAGCGCGATCTCTGGGCGCCGGACGAGGCGCGGGCGCGCCGCGATGAGGAGCTGCGCCTCGAGGCCGACCGCCAGGAACGCGAGGCCGCCCCGGGCGTGCCGGCGGGCGGCGACCAGCGCGACCTGTTCGAGTCCGATGAGGCGCGGGCCCGGATGGCGGGCCGGCCCAACATGACCGGCAAGACGGCCAAGGTGCTCGGGCCGCACCCGTACGACTTCGCGCCGGCGGACGGCGGCGGCCGGCCAGGCGCCGAGCTTGGCGGTGGCGCCCCCGAGCGAGGCATAGGCATCTGGGCGCGAGCCAAGGACTTCGGCGAAAGCGCAAAGGAGATGGTCCGCAAGCTGGCCGAGGGCGGGACGCCGCCGGAGCGCATGCTGCGCGCCGCCGGCCGGGTCGGCGAGGACCTCTTCCAGCGGATCGAGAAGGCGTGGTGGGGCGGGCGGCACATGGCATCGGACCTGCTCGACCCGATCTGGACGGCGCAGCGCCAGCTCACCCATGGCGATCGCGCCTGGCTGCGGGAGAACTTCCTCTGGTCGTACGAGGACCGCAAGGCGATGTCCAACGAGCGAACCCAGGCGTTCGCGGACGCATGGCGCAGGGCGAACGAGGCGATCGGCCGCGAAGCCGAGCGCCTCGAGTTGGAGGTGTTGGGCGCCGAGGGCAATCAGCCGCGCCTCTTCAAGGCGCGCAACCCCGAGACCTACGTGCCGCACATACTCACCGAGGCCGCGTACGAGGCACTGTCGACGCGCCGCGGTCGGCTGTACCTCGCGATGGTCGATGCGGCGCGCTCGCGCGGCATGACGATCGAGCAGCTCTGGCAGCTCGGTGGGCCGAAGTTCGGGGTGAAGCGGCAGGGGTCGCTTGAGCACGCCCGCGTCGCGGAGAACCTCCCGCGCACCCTGACCGTGGACGGGAAGAAGGTCAAGGTCCTCGACACCGATCCCGAGGTGCTGACGAACCACATCATCTCCGCGGCGCGCCGCATCAACATCGTCGAGCAGTTCGGCCGCACGGGGACCGAGGAACGGGCCTACCTGACCGAGGTTGCCAACCGGCTGGTCTCCGCCGGGTGGGACCCGAAGAAGGCGGAGACCGTCGTCGTGCGCATGTGGGACCGCCTGCAGGGCGCCCGGGAGCACGACGACCCATGGGCGAGCTGGGCCGAAGGCAACCGGGTGTTCCAGACGGTGCAGGCCGCGACGGCGATGTCCAACCTGTCGCTTGCGAGCATCCCCAACCTGCTGGGTGGCTGGGTCCCGGTGGCGATCCGGTTGGGGTTGAAACCGACCGTGCAGGGGTTCATGCACGCCTTCACCCACGGCATCAACTCGGCTTCCGAGGCGGAGTTTCGGCAACTCGGGTTCCTGACGCACGACCTCATGCAAGACCTGGCGCAGACGGAGGGGATCGAGGGCGTTGCTCGCAAGGCCAGCCGGACGATGGGAAAGCTCACCGCGTTCAACTGGGCGAACCTCAAGATCAACCAGGCAACGGCGATCGCCTGCAAGGCAGACCTCCGCTCCCGCCTCGAGGCGATCCGCAAGGGCGACGGCGGGGCGCTGCGGAAGCTGTGGGGCCAGGACGAGGGCGCGGCGCGGCGCTACCTCGAGCGCGAGGCGGGGTTCTCGCGGGAGGACGTGGACCGCATGGTTGCGGGCGGGCCCACCGATGCCGACACGTCGCGGTACGTCATGAAGACGATCGAGCAGGTGAACGCGATCGCGGAGTCACCGACCGGGCGCTCGCCGCTCATCTCTCACCCGCTGTCCCGGCTGGTCTTCGCCTACTCGACCTACGTGCGGAAGTTCGCCCGCACAACAGGGCACACGATCGCGGAGGCGGAGGCGGGGAACGTCCGGCCGCTGTTGACCATGCTGTTCGCCGGCGCCGTCGGGGGCGAGGCGATCATCGCCGCCCGCAACTGGTTCAAGGACCGCAAGCGCGAGGAGACGAACCTCGGGCAGCGCCTGCTCAACGACTTCTTCGAGATCGGGACGTTCGGGATGCTCTCCCGCCTTCAGTACGCCGCCTCGCACGCTGGCCAGTACGGCAGCAACTTCTTCGCGGACATGTTCATGCCACCACAGGCCGAGCTGGTGCAGGACCTGTCGAACGGGTTGTGGGCGGCGGGCGTGCACCAGAAACTCCGGCCGCTGTGGCAGGCGGTCGAGCGCAACGCGCCGCTCGCCAGCGTCTTCCACCGCCAGACCGAGCGAAGCGACAAGACGGCGCTGGCCGAGCGCCTGTCCGGGATGCTCTACGTGAGGGACGGCCAAACCCGGGACGGCACGCCCCACGTTGCGTTGGACCCGCGGCCGGACCGCACACCGTTCACCGCGCGGATGCTGTTGCGACGCTGGCGCCGCCTGGGCGGCACGGACGAGGAGCTGCTGGCGGCGATTCAGGAGTACCGCCAGTCGAGGGGGCAGGAATGACGCGGACCTGCTGGACACGATCAGAGGACAGCGAACCGCGGAGCGGGCGCAGAACTAGGTAAGGGGGGAGGCGGGATGCTAACTCTGGCTCAGGTGGTCGCCTCGGCGAACGGTGATCCGTACAACCTTGCGGAGCATATTGGTGTGCTGTTCGTCGTGATCGGCCTCCTGGCGAGCCTCTTCGCGGGGGCCGTGGCGCTGGCCGGCCGGTTGTTCTCGTCGGCGCAGGCCGCGAGGTTTGAGGCGTTAGGGGAGAAGATCTCCTCGCTCGCCCAGACCGTGGTCGAGCGGGGCGAGCAGGACGCGCGGGAGCACTCGGAGTTTCGCGACGCGCTCTCGCGCCATGAGCGGGAGATCGCTCAGCTCCAAGGGGCGACGTTCTCGCGCCGGTGGCTGGACAGTGGTGCGGGCGGCGTCGAGCGCGGGGAGGAAAGCGGGTGATGGACCTTTCCCCGCACTTCACCGCCGCGGAGTTCGCGTGCCGGTGTGGGTGTGGTTTCGGGTTGCGTGCCGGCGACGTCTCGCAGGACCTGGTGGTGCGCCTCGAGGCGATGCGAGCGGCGGCACAGGCGTTGGACGTCGTCAACCTCTGGCCGGGCGGCCTGGAGATCACGTCGGGGTGCCGGTGCGAGGCGCACAACGCTGAGGTTGGTGGGTCGCGCGGGTCGGCGCACCGCTACGGCCTGGCGGCCGACGTGGCGTGTCCGGGTTCGGCGCGGGCGTTCGTGCTGGTGTCCGCGGCACTGGCGGTCGGTTTCGTGCGGGTGGGGCTCGAGCGCGGGTGCGTCCACGTCGACGTGAGCACGCGGCCCGAGCATCCCCAGCGCGTGCTGTTCGGCTGGAACCGGCTCGCCGAGCTCGGCCGGCGTTCGGCCTGAATCAGCCAAGTAACTGGGTGGCGTGCGCGTCTCGTCGAGGCGCCTGGCGCTGCCCAACAACGGCCCCGAAGGGGGCGAGGGAGGGAGTCTATGCGCAGGGTCTCACTGTTGGCCTGCCTGCTCGTGATCGCACTCGTGGCGGTGAGTGCGGCGCAGGCGTACACGGGGTGTTGTACCGGGGTGATGTCGCCACCGTACCCGGCCGGGACGGTCATGGTCTTCGGCTCGCTCGACGCGAACGGCTGTGTGGCGGCGTGGCAGGATGCCTGGTCGCCCGATCCGTGCCCGCAGGTGACGCCGGTCCCGCCGGCAACGCCTACGGTCGTACCGACGCCGATCCCCACGGTAGCGCCGACACCGCCGCCCCCACCGCCACCGCCGGAGGGTGGGGGACTGTGGGACCTCATCAAGGCGTGGGCGGACCGGTTCGTGATCTGGCACGGCGATGCGGCCTCGGTCGGGCGGATCCTCGCGGTCCTGGCGACGTTCATGGGCGTGGTCCAGGGGTTGAAGAAGATCCTGGAGTCGGCGACCAAATGGGAATGGCTGGTGAACTTGATACCCCAGCTCTCGGTGGTCCTGAACTTCCTGGCCCACGGTATCGGGCCGATCATCATCAACGCGCTCGTGACCGGTGGCACGCTGCTGACCGCCGCGGTCGCAGACGGGTCGCTGACGGCCGGTGAGCTCCTGGCGATCGTCGGTGCGGTCGTGGGCACCGATGTGCTCTACCGGCTGGTGCGCGGTTTGCTCTTCCCTCACTCCACCACGGCCTGAGTTCCGTTCCCCCCTGGCGGCGGCTTTCCTCCTTTCCCCGCCGCGTTGAGCCCGCTCCGGTGATCCGGGGCGGGCTCTTTTTTCGTCAGCTTTAGGGCCTGGCGTTGACCCTGGGTGGGGTCGATGATGCGTAAGTTGTGGCGGCCCTGACGGGAATCGAACCCGTGCTGCCGGCTTGAAGGTGCGCTGAGAGCGTTGTCAGCAACTCCTTGAGTTTCAGGGAGAAGACCGCCGCCACCTACATCATCGGCTCTTTGCGACCGCCCGCGCGCATCCGCGTTTGCGGGGTGTTGGCGACAGCTTTTGACCCCCGCCTTGACCCCCTTCCTGATACCGGTCTCAACCCGAGCGCGGCGCGGTTGACCGCCCGCTGGGTGGGGGTCTCGGCCGCGAGATCGACCCAGTAGCGGGCGGCGCTGGCCCGCCGGCCGAAGTAGTACCGCTGCACCGTCTCGAGGCGGTCGCCGAGGAGGTCGGCCACGACCTTGGGCGCCACGCCCGCCTCGGCCCAGTCCGTCGCGCGCGTGTGGCGCAGGATGTACAGGCGCGTTCCGAGCGGGATCCGCTCGTCGGCGGGAAGGCGGCGGTTGGCGAGGTCGAGCAGCCGCCGCCACTGGTGGTAGAGGCCCTTCCATGGACCCCGGGTGGTCCGGTTGCCCGGGTGGACCTGGGCGGTGGCCGGCTGGCCGGTGTAGATCCCTTTCAGGTAGCACAGCAACGGCGCCTCCATCGGGATGGCGACAGCGCGGAGGTTCTTGGTGTGCTCGAAGACGATCTCCCGCGTCGGCCACCGCACGTCGCACCAGCGCATCGCGAGGTAGTTCGACGGGCGCGCCGCGGTGTAGTAGGCCAGGAGCACGATGCCGCGCAGGGGGACGACCGTGCGGCTCTCGCGCGGGAGGTCCGCCGCCAGACCGTCGCGCCAGTCCTCCCAGTCGGCCAGCGCCTCGAACACGGCCGTGAGCTGGCGGGCCGAGAGGGTCGCGGGGACCTCGTCGCGCGGCTCCTCGAGCTTGGGGACGTAGCGCAGGTGGTTGTGAGGGACCGCGCCCGAGCGGGCGGCGTAGTTCATGACGGCCTGGAGGAGCACCAGGTAGGCGTTGACGCTGCGGGGCGAGAGTCGCCGGCGGGCGCGGGCGCCGGGCCGGGGCGGCGCGCTCGCCTTGGGGCGGCCGGGCGGTCTGGGGTCGAGGGCCGTGCGGGTGTCGGGCTCGAGATGGCCCTCGCGGCGCTGCAGGCGGTCGCGCATGGCCACGACGTCGGGGATCGTGATCTCCGCGACCGCCCGACCGGCGCCGAGTTCGGCGAGTAGGCGCGTGGCGCGGAACCGCTCCTTCGGCCACGACCGGGTGCGTCCGCCGACCTCGGCCTCGTACAGGGCAACCAGGTCGCCGAGGGTGGGACCCTGGGCGGCGGCGCGCCCGCCAGCGGCGAGCTTGGCCTGCCGGGCGGCGATCCACGCCCCACGGGCGGCACCGGCCCACACGGCTGCGCGGCGCTCGTCGCGCGCCTTGTCGGTGTAGGGCGATCGCGGGGAGGGCCAGTGCACCGTGCCGTCCGGGTCCACCCACCGGAAGTGGGCGTACCACGCGCCGTGCTTCCAAATCAGGTAGCGGGGGGCGGAGCGGGGCACGAGGGGATGATAGCGCAGACTGGGAAATCCGCCTGGCGGTGGCGGGTTGGGTCAGGGGATGCGGGTGGGTGACTGTCCTGGCATGCGAAGGGCGAAAGTGAGCAGTGCAGCGGCAGCGGAAACTCCCAGGAGTTCGGCGGCGAGCACCCCGGAATCGATCAACGCGTGTCGGTCGGTGTCGATTGTTCGGCTCCAGATCGGCGCATAGTGCATGCCACCGGTCTGCCCGCCATTCCAGGAAACGCGCCACGGAGGGAGAAGAAGACAGAGGGTAGCGAGCAACGCCGCAACCCTGAGGATCGTGCTCGCGTCCATCGCCAGCATTGAGCGCCAGCGAAGAACGGCACCAAGCAGAACGGTCGAAAACAGTGCAATCACTGGCGTGGAATCATACGGGACGTGATCCCCGGCGGTCATCGCCATTTCGACCATCAAGCAGGCCGCAAGGAAGAACGGCACCCAGGACAGCCAGGTTACGATCCGCCAGAACCCAGCGGTTGGCATCAGGGTTCCTCGTCCGGCCCGCTGTGCGTCCGCGTTCGATGTGGTTTGAGGTGGACCACGAGGGTGAGTGTACCACCGTCCTGGGTGACTTCAACCGTCGGCGGCGTTACGCCGTATGGTGGCGTGGTTTCGGCAATGCCGGTTGTCAGGTGTGTGAGACCAAGGACGGCGACGACCTGGTCGGGTGGAAGGCGAGCGGCTGAGCAGATTCGGGCGAAGTTGGTGACGGTGAGAGCACGGCTACCCTTCAGCCAGCGCGAAACCGCCGGTTGTTTGACCCCCATCGCACGAGCGAGCATGGCCTGAGTCAAACCCCGCTTGGCGAGGACACCTCGCAAGCGCTCCACAATGGCGGACCACTCAGGAGATGTAATCACTAACAGGCTAGATACCACAGTGGCATAGTCCAAAGCCACCCCCTCTTGACAAAGTGGAATGTACGGCCCATCATGTATTCCAGAGCGGAATATGGCGGACCTGAAAGCACTGCTTGCAAAACACAAAATCGACCAATGGGAGGTCGCGGGAGCCTGTGGTGTGAGTCAGCCGACCATCTCGCGGTGGTGTTCGGGGGCGCGGACCCCGAAGGGGCAGGAGGTTCTTGCGCTCCTCGCTTTCCTTCGGCGGTTCGAGCCGAGGTTGGCCTACGAGGATCTCTTCGGCGGGGAGCCGGCACGGCCGCCGCTGCGGGGCCGCCTGCGCTCGCTGCTTCGGTACCTGGTGGGTGCTGGGCTCGGCCGGTGAGGGGGGTGGCTTCGATGACCTCCGTGAGTGCCAACAACGTGGGTTCTCGAGAGGGCGTTGTCAAGCCTGGGGGGCCGCCAGCCGCGCCGGGGGCAGGGGGAGACGAGGCGGCGTTGCTGCGGCGGGTGGCCGACCTGGCCGATCGCTACGCGACGGAAGTGATCGCCGATGCGCGGACCTGGACGGTTCGCACGAACCGGAAACTTCACACGGCCCAAGGCGCCGTGAACGCGCTACGCGGGTTCGGCAACGAACTGCGGGCGATGGCGGTCGCAATCGAGAAGGGGGGGGTGACGCGGTGCGCTTCTTCCTTGCGGCGATGAACCTGCTGATTCTCACGACCTGGATTGCCTGGGTGGTCTCCGTGACCCGCTCGCACCGGGGCGGATCGTGACCGCGGGTTGGATGGAACTGGTCCTCGTGGTCGTGGGGGCGCTGTCCCTGACGGTCGTCCTGCCGGTGCTGGTCCGGCGGTGGTACGAGCGCCGGGAACTGCGACGGCTGCTGGCGGCGCGACGCGAGAAGCTGCGGTGGGCGCCGGGGGTGCGGCCATGACGCTCCGATGGTTTCCACCGCGCTTCTACTGGGACCCCTTGCCCCCGACGCTGCTTTCCGTCGACGTGTCCGTGACTGCGCGCTCGATCGACCGGTTTGGGTTCGTGGACGTGTACCTCGGGCTGTGGCGTCTGCGGTTCCGGTTTGCGGTGTGGCGGAGTCGGGAGTCATGACCGACCTCGAGCGCCTTGCCGCCGCTGTTGCCGAGCTTGCGAGCGAGCAGGCGGTGCTCGCCGGTCTCGTGCGCCAGCTTGCGGAGCGCGAGGCGCCACAACGTTGGATGCGCACGGGCGCGATGTGCCGCCTCGCCGGCATCCACCGGGCGACGCTGTACGCGAAAGAGCGGGCGGGGTTGATCGCGCGCTCGCACGACGCGATCGGCGAGGTGGTGTGGGACCGGGAAGAGGTGCTGAGAGCGTTCGCGGGTCTTTCCAAGCGGCGCCTCAGGGGAGCAGGTGATGGGCGCTGACGGCCTGATCGTTGACCTCTTTGCCGGCGGGGGCGGTGCGAGTGCTGGACTCGAGGCGGCGCTCGGGCGGCCGGTGGACATCGCGATCAACCACGACCCGGTGGCGCTCGCGGTCCACAAGGCCAACCATCCCGGCACACGCCACCTCGAGGCGGACATCTGGGAGGTGAGGCCGCTGGAGGCGACGGGCGGCCAACCGGTGGACGTACTCTGGGCCTCGCCGGACTGCACTCACTTTTCGATCGCCAAGGGCGATGTTCCGAAAAAACATGAGATCCGCTCGCTCGCTTGGGCCGTCGTGCGTTGGGCGAAGGCAGTCCGCCCGCGGGTGATCTTCGTCGAGAACGTGGCCGAGTTCCGCGGGTGGGGTCCGCTCGGCCGCGACGGGAAACCGGTGAGGGCCAAGATGGGCGTCACCTTCCTGCGGTGGCGCCGCCAACTTGAGCGGCTGGGCTACGCCGTTGACCACAAGGTGCTGGACGCCTCGCGGTATGGCGCGCCGACGCGCCGCAGGCGGCTGTTCATCGTTGCGCGCTGCGACGGGCAGGCAATCAGGTGGCCGGAGCCGACCCACGGTGCCGGGCTGCTCCCGCCGGTGCCGGCAGCCGAGTGCATCGACTGGTCGCTGCCATGCCCGTCGATCTTCGAGCGCGAGCGGCCGCTCGCTGAAAAGACGCTGTGGCGGATCGCTCAGGGCATCCGGCGGTTCGTTCTCGACAACCCCCGGCCGTTCGTGGTGCAGGTCAACCACGGGAAGCGCGACGCGCGGGTGGAGTCGGTGGAAGATCCACTCACGACAGTGACGGCGACGCAGCGGGGTCATGGCATCGTGGTCCCGTCTCTCGTCGAAATGAACCACAGCAACCGGCCGCATGGGGTCGCCGAGCCCATCGGTGTTGTCACGACGCAGGGCAACCGATTCAACCTCGTTGCTCCAACCCTCATTCAGACGGGTTATGGGGAGCGCCAGGGCCAGACTCCGCGTGCCCCCGGCCTAGACAAGCCGCTTGGAACCGTGGTCGCCGGCGGGCAGAAGGATGCGTTGGTGGCAGCGTTCATCGCGAAGCACTTCGGCGACCAGGGTCAGCGCCCGGGATCGGCACCCTCCGAGCCGCTCGCCACCATCACCGCGGCCGACCACAACGCGCTGGCGGCCGCGACCCTCGTCAAGTTGCGAGGCGAGTGCAGCGGCGCCGATGTCGAAGCCCCGCTACCTGTCGTGACCGCGGGAGGCCAGCACATCGCGGAGATACGGGCTTTCCTGACGGCGTACTACTCGAGCAGCGGTCGGCCGGACAAGGGGCAGGACCTACGCGATCCGACCCGTACCGTCACGACAAAGCACCGCCTCGGGTTGGTCACGGTGGAGGGCATCGACTATCAGATCGTCGATATCGGGATGCGGATGCTGCAGCCGCACGAACTCCTGGCGGCGCAGTTCGGACGTTTCGCGCCCGCCTACGACTTGGAGGCCGCGACCACGAAGGCCGCGAAGGTGCGCCTCATCGGTAACAGCGTTTGCCCCGAGCTTGTCGAAGCGTTGGTTTCGGCCAACGATCCGAGCAGGGCCGCGGAGGTTGCGGCATGAGCAGACCGTGCGGTTGCGCTCAGGCAAGACCGTTCTCCCGCAGCGAGGGCCGGGGTCGCCCTCGGCGCCGGTCCGCCGGCCGGTGTGGTTGTGCGCGTCGCTCTACCTCCTCCAAACCCGGCCCCTCGGCGGGGGGGCCGGGCCTTGGGGGGTTGGGGTGAAGCTCATCCAAGGCGACGCGCTGGCCGTCCTGCGGTCGCTGCCGCGGTCGTCCGTCCAGTGCTGCGTGACCTCGCCTCCTTATTGGGGTCTGCGGGACTACGGGGTGGAGGGGCAACTCGGACTGGAGGCGACCCCCGAGGAGTACGTCGCTCGGATGGTCGAGGTGTTCCGCGAGGTGCGACGGGTGCTGCGCGGCGATGGGACGCTGTGGTTGAACCTCGGCGACTGCTACGCGACGGGTGCCGGGCGGGTGGGCGGCTGTCCAGGGGGCGGTGAGCAGGGAGCGCGGTGGCGCGGCGAGGGATCGAAGCACGACAGGGGCCGGCGATCGCGGCCCGCGGTTGACGGGCGGGGGCGCCCGCAGCCTGTGCCACCGGCCATTGGACCTGCGGTGCAGCCGAACCGCATGCCGATCCCGGGCCTCAAGCCCAAGGATCTCGTCGGCATCCCCTGGCGCGTTGCCTTTGCGCTACAGGCTGACGGCTGGTACCTGCGCTCGGACATTATCTGGCACAAGCCGAACCCGATGCCGGAGAGCGTGACGGACAGGCCGACCAAGGCGCACGAGTACCTGTTCCTGATGGCAAGGTCGGAGCGGTACTACTACGACGCGGAGGCGATCAAAGAGGTCGGAGTAACTACACGGCCCGAGCACTACGCCGTCCCGTTAGGATGGAATACCGGCCCCGGGTCGCATGAGACCGTTGCCCACAACACCGGGGTCGTCTGTGAGCGGCGCGAGCGGGCGCGGATTGGCCTCAATCCCGGCGCGAAAAACGCCGCCGCGGCGCCGCAATCTCCTGGTCGCCGCCTCGCCGAGTCGGTCAAGACGGCGCGGGCGAACGGTGGCGATCACGACACCGTTTGGACGATTTCCACGCAGGCGTTTCCCGAGGCACATTTCGCCACCTTTCCCGAGGCGCTCGTCGAACCGTGCATCGCGGCCGGGAGTCGCGAGGGTGACGCGGTTCTCGACCCGTTCTGCGGCTCCGGCACGGTTGGTGCCGTCTGCGGTCGGGCGGGGCGGCACTTCATCGGGATCGAGTTGAACCCCGAGTACCTCGAGATGGCGCGGCGGCGGATCTCCAGGGTGGCGCCGCTGTTCTGTGTGGCCTACAGACCCCCGGCAGCGGCCGGGTCGGAAAGCGAGTGATCATGCGAGCGTACATCATCAGGGACAACCTCTGGCACGGCGTGGAGTGGGTGGCGTTGCGGCTGCTGGCCGCCGCGTCGCGTCGTCTGATCGCTCAGCGGCAGTCGCGCCGGGTTCACAGCGAGGCCTGGCGCCGGGGTTCGCTGGTGTTGCCTCCGTGCGTGGGTCGGCCCCCCAGCAAGTAGGCCGCGGGTTCTCGATGGTTGACCGCGGCCGCGCGATGACGGTGCTCCTGACCCCGGGCCAGGCCGACCGGGCTGCGCTGGGCGAACTCGTGCGCGGCCTCGACACGTCCACGCTGGTTCGGGTTCGCGACTGGCTCACGAGGATGCGGTATCGGCTCGCCCAGCGGGCGCGGCGGGACTGGATGGCGCCGCACCAGCGGAGCGCGTCGGCGTGGGGCGCGAAGGAACTCGGGCAGCGACTACGGCTGGTCAGTGCTGAGGTCGACAGGCGCCGGCGCGGCGCCGGACAAGGGGGTGCGGATGAGGCGGTAGAGGGCGAGGTGCTGAGCAGCGAGACGACAGGTGAGAAAGGGCTCCCGTTGCCCTCGAGGCGCGGTGGCCCGGGAGTGGAGGCATGATGGCGACACGGGAGTTTCTTGGTCTGGCGAACCTCGGTAACGGGGCGGCCGCCGAGCAGTTCGACGAGCAGCTCCGCCAGGCCCTCGAGAACATCACCGACCCGAACACCGACCCGAAGGCGCCGCGCACGATCGACCTGCATGTGACCTTGCGGCCGCGGGAGGATCGGCGCGGCGCGAGCGTCGCGTACTGGGTCACGTCGAAGCTGGCGCCGTGGAGGAAGTTCGAGGCGCAAATCGTGATCGGCGCAACGAGTCAGGGGATCGCCGCGCAGGAACTCGGGACGACGGCGAGCCTGTTCGACGACACCGGAGCGCCGGCCGCCGCCGTGACCGGCGAGACGCCGGCCGAACCCGCCGCGCCGCGGCTGGTTGCGGCCGGCGAGAAGGGGTTGGGATGACATGGACCTGAAAGAGACCTTCGAGTACCTCGTCTCCCTGGGTCGCCCGGTGGCGATCGAAGCGGACGGGGCTCCGTACATCAACCCGGCGTTCACTCGCATTCCGGATCCGACGATCACGCCGCTGGGCGTCCACGACCTGCAGGGGATCGTGGACTACGTTCAGGCGGGGTTCGACGTGCGGAGCGCGGTGACGTCGGGCGTGCCTGACGACCTGGTGACGCCGGCCGCGATCGTGGTGTTGTCGCCGCTCTTGGTGCAGGTCGTGTCCGCGATCCGCGGGCGCGACGCAGAGCGCAACATCCTGGCGAGCGCGTTTCGGCAACCGTACGGGGCACCGTTCAACCAGTACCTGGATCAGGAGCGCTTCATCACGTGGCTGCAGACGGGGTTCGTTCGGGACCTCGATTGGACCGTGGTCGTCGACGTGGCGTCGGCCGTCACGGCTCAGTCGATCGTGACCCACAGCGACGACGGGGTTTCGCAAACGGTGTCGGTGCTCGATGGCATTCAGAGGCAGCACGCGACGGTGATCCCGTCGCCAGTGTTGCTGCGGGCCTACAGGACGTTCGAGGAGATCGAGCAGCCGGTCAGCGCTCTCGTCCTGCGGATGAGGAAGGGTGAGGACGGGGCGTCGCCGGCGATGGGCCTGTTCGAGATCACCGGGGACTCGTGGCGCGTCCACGCGGTGGAGTCGATTGGGGCGTTCCTGCGGGCTCGGGTGACGTTGCCGGTCCTGGCGTGATGGTTCGGACGTTCCCGCTTCTGAGCTGTGAGCGTGGCATGGGCGCCGGGCCGCGGGGGAGTGGTGCGGTCGTACCGACGCCGGAGCATGACCGGTCGAGTGCCCATGCCCTTTTCTGAAAGGGGGGTGTGATGCCGATGGGTGATGGTGCGAAGCAGGTTCGGCGTGTGGGGTTGATAGCCGGCAACCTCCTGACCGAGTCCGGCCGGGACGAGAAACGGTCCGACCTGGCGAACTCAATCATGCGGGTGGGCCAAGCGGTCCTGACGGTCGAGACGCTCGGGGCGCAGCTCGAGGATCGGCTCGAGGCCATATGCCGGCCCCGGATCGGCGCATCGCCGGAGGTGGAGCAGCCCGCACCGGGCCAGCCACCGGGGTCGCAGTTGACCGATGCGATGCTCGCATTCGAGTCGCGTCTGATCCAGGCCGCGACGAGGCTGCAAGACATCCTGCGGCGGCTCGACCTGTAGGCCACCGATGGCCCAGCGCAACCTGTTCCAAAGTCGGAAGTGGCTCCGGGCGCTCTGGCTGCTCGGCCCGAACGCGGACGAGGGACGGCTCCTCGGCTCGATGGAGTTCATGTTCCACTCGTGCTACGGCGACGGTGACCCGTTCCTCGGTGATGAAAAAGATGTGGAAATCCGGGCGCGATGGCGCGGCGAGCCTGCGGAATTCTTTCGGGTGATGCTCGAGTGCGGCGGGCCCCCGGCACCCGGGTTCATCGAGGAAGTGCCCGGGCGGCCCGGGTTCTACCAGGTGCACGACCTACTCGACAACGCGCCGGCCTGGGTTAAAGACAGGTACCGCAAGCGGTTGGAACGGTCTGCGCGGCCCGTCCAGGACGTTCGCTCATCGGCGCGAGCGTCCGAACTTGTCCCGGACAGTCCGGGACAGTCCGGGACGCGGTCGGATTGTCCGTCTCTTCCTGTCCCTGTCCCTGTCCCTGTCCCTGTCCCTGTAAAGACCAAACCCCCCTCGACTGCTTCGCAGTCGATCCCCCCTTCCAACGGCGGAAAACCAACGACGCCCGTCCAGGACAGTCCCGGACCGTCCAGGACACGGGACGGAGTCGGAACACCGGTCGATGCCGACGGGTATCCCCTGAACGACATGACGGACGGCGAGGCGGCGGCCTGGGAAGCGGAAAGCATGCCGGCCAAGGCACCGCCACCGACGCGGCTGTACGAGCGCTGGAGTGAGGGGTCGGTGTGGTGCCTGATGTGCGTGGAGCAGGAGGCCGCGCACATCAGGCGTCACGCCTGGGGTGACGTCCTGTGTACCGAGCACCGCAGTGAGAACCGGTCGTGGCACTGGGGGCACCTGGTGCCCTCGGGAAAGGGAGAAAACCATGGCGATCGTGCTGCGCAAGTCCCACGGGCCGAGGCACCACCTGCTCCCGGTCGTGGGGTGGGTCTACCGCAAGGGGGGAACGTCGAAACAAACGATCCGGGTGGTCGAGGTGGACGAGAAGACGGGAGCGGTGCGCGTGGTGCCGGTCGATCCCGTGTCGGGAAGCGGGTGTAGTGGCAAGGACCACCACGGGCGGACGCTTCGGCTTGCCTTCCTGTGGCGCTGCTACAGGCGGGCGCCGGAGCTGGATTTCGCGAAGCTCCTCGACGAGGCGACTCCGGGCGCCGGCGACACCGGAAACCTGTTTTCGGACCAGATGCCGGCGGCGGCGGCCTGGTTGACCCGAGGCGAGTTGCAACTCCTGTCGGAGTTGCGGCAGGTGCGCGGCATCCTCGGCAAGGTGAGCGAGACGCTCCGGGAGATCCGTGACGGCCGCGCCGGGGACTGCGGGTCGGAGTCATGAAGGCTCGCCCTCCTGCCTTCGTGTACATCGAGGCGACGTACGTCGCCGACACCGACACCGCGGTGCTGGTCGAGGTCGGCGGTGAGTACCGCTGCTGGATTCCGTTGCGGGCGATCGAGGAGCCCTCGGCGATCCTCAAGGCAAGCGCTCTGACCCCGGTCACAGTGGGGGTGGCGCGGCGCTTCGCGCGAAAGCGGGGTTGGGTGTGACCACGAACAACGCGAAGGATCCGGACATCTGGACTCGTGCGCTGAGTTGCCTGAGCGACCCGATCGAGGGGTTGTATCGCGCCAGTGCGATGAGGGGTCTCTACGACTGGCTCTGGTTTGCGGACGTCCGCCACTACGAGTGGCTCTCGGTTTCGGAACTCGACCACGCAGCTCGGGCCGCCGAGTTCTTCTTGGGCTCTAACCACACGCACCAACCGGACGCCGAGGCCGCCCGCGAGTACCTGAGGTGGATCGCCCGGATGGACGCGCGGGATGCGCAGGAACACCGGCTGAACGTGGCGTGTGCGATTGGTGCTGCGGTGGCGCTGCTACTCGCCCTCGCCGGCGCCTGGGGGTGGCTATGAGCGAGACGGAAACTCCGTACCTGGACGGTGGCGCGGCGTGGGCGCCGGACCTCGGCGAGCCGTGGCGGCTGAGCGGCCCGGAGGGGCGGGTCGTGGTCAACAAGCGCGGCCAGACGGTCTTCGAAATCCGGCACTGCGGCGTCGTGCTCCGCCAGCGGATCGTGGAGTGTTGCAACGCCGCGGCCGGCGTCGCGGGACCTGGGGCGTTCGTGTACGACTGCTTGGCGGCGCTCCGACCGTTCGCCGAGTTCTGGCAGCGCAACCCGCAACTGCACGCGGCCCTCGATGCCAACCCGCGCGCCGCCACGACGATCGGCAAGATGCCGCTGCGGTTCTTCGAGCGGGCGCTTGCCACGCTGGTCGCCGGCGGTCGCGGGCGGGCCGGGATCACGGAAGAGGTTTCGCAGGCGCTCTGGCAGGCCCTCGTCGCGCTGGGCGAGCCGGTCCCTGCGGAGGTTGCGATGCACCAGGCGGTCGCCACCCTGCGCCGCGGGCTGGAGCGGATTGCGGGTCTCGAGGGTGACCAACAGTGACGGCGAAGAGGTGTCGCAAGCGCTCTGGCAGGGCCTCGTCGCCCTCGGGGAGCCGGTCCCTCGACACGGGCAAACCGGTGATCCGATGATTGGGCGGCAACCCTTGTGGTGGCAGGCCGGACTGACGTTCACCGTGAAAACTCCAATTCTTGAAAGTTGGGCCACGGATGAAGCGTAAACCCAACGCTGCCCGCGAGTACGTCGCCACGCTCGGGACTGTCGACGGGCGGCGGTCGCAGCACTCGGCGCTCCGGGTGCTGGCCCGGCTCGTGACCGGCAACGAGCACTCGGACCCGTACCGTATCTCCTGGCAGCGGTTGACGTTCCTGACGACGAGTAGGGTTCGCGCGGCGCTCATCGAGCGGGGGTACGCGGCGCCGACGGCCAACCGGTTGTTGACGGCGCTGCGGCGCACGCTGCGCATGGCCTGGCGTCTAGGGCTCATGTCCCAAGACGCCTACGCGCGAGCGGCGGACATCGACGGGGTGAGGGGTTCCCCGGCTCTCGCCGGCCGGGCACTGTCGACGGGCGAGGTCGAGGCGCTGTACCGCTCGTGTGCGGCGGACTCGGTTCGGGGCCTGCGCGACGGCGCGGCGATCGCCCTGCTCCACGCCGCGGGTCTGCGCCGGCGGGAGGCGGCGGACCTGCCCGTGTCGGCGGTCGACCGCGCCACCGGGGCGGTGGTGGTCCAGGGCAAGGGCCGGAAGGTGCGGCAGTCGTACCTGGGCGACGGTCTGGAGTGGGTCGAGGCGTGGCTCGCGGCGCGGGGCGACGCGGACGGTCCGGTGTTGCAGCAGGTGCGGGCCGGGAGGGTGATCCAGCGGCCGGTGCCGCTCTCCGCGCAGGCCGTGTTCGACCTGGTGCAGCGTCGGGCCAAGGCGGCCGGGGTGGTCGGTATCACGCCGCACGATCTGCGGCGGACCTTCGCAACGGAGCTGCTCGAGCTGGGCGACGTGCTGTTGGTACAGGCGTTGCTCGGGCACGAGTCGGCGGACACGACGGGACGCTACGACCGGCGGGGCGAGGCCCGTAAGCGGTCCCTGCAGGGCCGGCTGCGGGTGCCGCGGCCGGGGAGGTGAGGGATGAGGTTTCCACTCGTGACGCGGCGACGCTACGACGAGGACATGGAGCGGGAGCGCTCCTACAACTCGGACTTGTTTGACCAGTTGGACAAGGCGCTTCGGACCGTGCGTGAACTCCGACAGATGGACATGGACACTGCGGGGAGGATCGTGCAGGGAATCGGGCGGCTTAACGTGCGGGCGCAGGACTCGGCCAGCGACTACCTGGAGGTTCGGTACACCCTGAGTTGGGCGGTGCTGAGTGGGTTGCGTCTGGTTGGCGGGATTGAGGAAATCATTGCGCGGGGTTTGGCGGCGGAGATCCACAAGGCATTGATCCAAGCGGACGGAAAGAGAAAGGACCTGGGGAATGATAAGTCCACAGGACGCTAGTCCGCTGGCGGCACGCCTGGAGGCTGCGATTCAGGTAGAACTCGAGCAGGTTGCGTATGAGGTCACCGAGACGGTCGTCGCCAAGGCGGTTGTGCGCTTCGAGAAAATGCTCCGGAGGCAAATCGCCGGGCGGGGTGGAATCAAGGTCGCGCAGTGGGTTCGTCTGCAGGTTTTCCCGAGCGAAATTCGGATCACGATCAGGGACGCGAGAGACGACCTACCCCGGGGGGATTGACAGAATGCACGAGTTAGGGTCGAATCTTGATAGCATGGCATCCTCTCCCTCAAGCGGGGGAGGGTCGGTGCAGGAACGAGCCGGAGTGGTGCCCTCCGGCTCGTCGTGTTTTCGCGTGAGACGCGACCACCTGTCCTCGAGCGAGGCGGCGCTGATCGTCCTCCAGTACCAAGTCATCCACGAAACCAGCGGCCTGAAGGCCGTGGACCTCGACGCCTGCGGGGACGGATCGTCACGCGGTCGCGAACCGTGGCTGTGGGGCTGGTCCGTGGGTGTCGCGTCTGGGCTCGATCGGATCCGCGGTCGCATGTACGCCGGCTGGATTCCCACGATTGCCCTGATGGACGTTTGGCTCGGCGAGGAGATCCGGCGCACCGAGCGGGTGTTGGCCGCCGTCGAGATGGGGTTGCGGGCGAAGATCGAGGGCCTCGTGCGGGAGCACGACCAGACCGAGGCGAGGTTGTTGACGCGGCGGGCCGCGCTCGTGGATCGGGTCAAGACGGTCGCGCGCGAGCGCGCCGCCACACGGGCGGAGCGGAAAAACTGGAAGGCGATCCGCCTGAACCTGGTGCGGACCGACGCCTATCAGCGAGAACTCATGGCGGTGTGCGAGGAGTTCGATCGCCGGCGGTTGCGGCCACTGGCGACGTGAGGCCAAGGTGACGGGACCCCTGTTTCTGAGTCGGGCTCTGTGCGCGTACCTGGACGGCTTGGTGAGGAGGCGGGAGTTGGAAGGTGTAAACGGCTCGGGGCAACCGAGCGTGCGGTGTCCGGGCTGCGGCGCGGAGGGTTGGCCGGATGTGTTTTCGGTGCCGGTGAACGCGCCGTGGTCGGGGTTCATGTTTGTCATTCCTGAGGGTCAGGAGCATGGGGACTACTACTGCTGCCGCTGCTGGCGCGTGGCTCTGATGCGGGCCGAGTGGCCGCCGCCGGCGGTCCGGCTCGAGGGTGTGGGGACGGAGGTCGCCGATGGGCAGGGTGAGCAAGGCACTGACGGCTGACAAGCCCGAGTACAAGGGGGACACCGACCGCAACTGGATGGGCTCGGCGGTGAAAAAGCCGGGGGCGCTTCGCGCCACCGCGGCCGCGCAGGGCGGGATGGGTCCGGGCGGCAAGATCAAGCGGGCGTGGTTGGCGAAGGCGGCGAAGGGCAAGGGCAAGACGGCGAAGCGGGCCCGGCTGGCCGAGACGTTCTCGAAGTTCCGACCCGGCAAGTAGGGTACCCGTGCCGCGAAAGTGCTCGGCCTGCTCTCATCCTCAACGCGGGGACATTGACGCCGCAGTGGTTGCGGACCAGGAACCGTTACGGGCCATTGCGGGTCGTTACGGGTTATCGTACTCCGCACTGCAGCGGCACAAGGCGGAACACCTGGCCGAGGGGTTGGCACGCGGGGCCGAGATCGTTCAGGCCAAGCGAGCCGGCATCACGGCGATGATCGCGGCCAAGGCCGCGGAGCGGGCGGAGTCGGACGCCGCAGTGACCGACGCCCGCAACATACAGGTCTACGAGGCGCTGGGCCTGGCGTTCGCGCGGATCGGAAAGCTGTTCGATGCGTGCGACCGCTTCCTCACCGACCCGGCCAACCCGAGCGAGTACACGTTGGCACCGCGGGCGCACGAGCTCGAAGTCGTCCACCAGGTCGTCGTGGGGACGCGCGGCGACGGGACGGCGATCGTGGAGAACCAGAAGCATCTGCTCTCCGAACTCCTGGCCTCGTCGCCGGAAACCCTGCGGACCGATGACGTGGTGTCGGTGAAGTGGAGGCAGGCCGACCCGCGGCAGCTCGTGCTGGGCGCGGCCCGGCGGCTCGAGGCTCAACAACGGTGGCTTGCCGATCTGCTGGTGAAGATGCAGGACCACGAGGCGCAAGACGTGGCGCGGTCGCCGGAGTGGGGCGTGTTGCGCGAGAAGATCGCGGCCGCGGTGGAAGGGTGTGAGCGATGCACAGCGCGGGTCGTCTCGGTTCTGTCGAGCGCGTCGTCTTGATCGGCCTCGGGTCGGTCCTGGCGGGCCTCATCGTCTGGGCGCTCATCGCGGCGCCATGGGTCTACCGGGTGTGAACGTCGTCGAACGAGACCTGCTGTGCCGGCTGGACCCGGGCTCGATCATGCGGGCCGCGGGCCTGGAGCCGGACCCCTGGCAGGATCGAATCTTGCGGTCGCGGGCGCATCGGGCGATTGCCAAGGTTCACCGACAGGGCGGAAAGTCCACGACGTACGCGGCGGCGGCGCTGCACCGGGCGCTGTACCCCAAGAATCCGCGGGGCGCCCTGGTGCTCATCTTCGCGGCGGCGCAGCGGCAGTCGATGGAGGTTCACCGGAAGATCGTCGAGCTGCTGGCGGCGCTGCGGCCGTCGGTGGGCGTGGACAAGTCCTCCGAGAGCCGTCTCGTGTTCGACAACGGCTCGCGGATCGTGGCGCTGCCGGCGACCGAGACGACCATCCTCGGGTACTCGGCGCCGGAGCTGGTGATCATCGACGAGGCCGCGCGGGTGCCGGACATCCTGTATGCCTCGGTTCGGCCGATGCTCGCGGTCAGCGATGGGGACCTGTGGTTGTGCTCGACGCCGTTCGGGCAGCGCGGGTTCTTCCACCACGAGTGGACCAAGGGCGGCGACGCGTGGCTGCGGGTCGAGCAGGCCGCACCGCAGTGCCGGCGGATCACAGCGGAGTTCCTCGCTGAGGAGCGCTCACGGTACCCCGAGTGGTGGTACAGGCAGGAGTACGACCCGGTGGAGTTTGCCGACACGGAGGGCCAGGCCATCAGCTACGAACTCGTGATGCGGGCGATGGGTGGCGTCGAGGCGTTGCAGCTCGTGCAGCCGCCGGCGCCCACGGCAACGCTGCTCGGCGGCGTCGAGGCGCTGAGCCTGTGATCAGTCCTCGCCGGCGGCCGCTGAAAGCTCTCATCCTGTCGCTCGACGTCGGGCAGTCGCCGGCGCCGTCGGCCCTCGCGGTGATCGAACGGACCGGCAACCCGCCCGCGATCTACGGCGTGACGTACTTGCGCCGGTGGGAACTCGGGTCGCGCTACCAACAGGTCGTCGCCGACGTCAAAGAGATCTGGAACAACCCCGCGGTCGCGCAGCACCGGCGCGAGCTGGTCGTCGACAAGACGGGTGTGGGCCGGCCGATCGTCGAACTCTTCGAGGATGCCGGCCTCGAGCCATGGGGGATCACCGTGACGGGCGGCTTCGAGGTCACGCAGGTCAACAAGGCGGCGGAGTTTCACGTGCCGCGCCGGGTGCTCATCTCGACGGTGCAGGTCGTGCTGCAGGGCCAGCGGGTGCGGATCGCCGACACGTTGTCGGAGGCGGCGCAGCTCCAACAAGAACTCCTAGGCCTGAAGCTCAAGGTGACGCCCGAGGGGGAGCAGTTCGAGGCGGGCGCGCCGGGCGGCCGGGATGACCTGGTGATGGCGGTGGCCGACGGGCTCTGGTTCGGCGAGTACGTGTTGGGCGAGATCGACGCGGATGGGGACCGGCGCGCCGGCGAGGAGTCGGGCAAGCCGGATCTGCCGTTGAGGATCTGATGGGCGAAGCGAGACGACGTACGCGGTTCATTCAGCGCTGCGAGCACTGCGGTTGCGACCGGGAGCACGTGATCCAAGCGGGCGTGTTCCTGGGGGGATGCACGGTCGTTATTGGCTACCTATGCCGCGCGTGTTACGACGAGCTGTCGAACCTACCGGAGGAGCGATTCCATGAGTGGTTTGCCCGACCTCGCGCGGGAGATCCGAATCCCACAACCCCGGCTGAGCCTCGACATCCTGGCACACCGTGACGATCGGGCCCGGGGGCTGGTGCTGGACTACGTCGAGCACCACAACGACCGCGGCGTGCTGCAGCCGATCATGGGCGGCCGGCCGGTCTACCTCGACCCTCGGCGCGACCCAGAGAGTCCGGAGTGCATCCGGATCGTGCTGGCCCCGGAGGGTGGCGAGGTGCCGGCGACCGGCCGGCGGCGCGGGTGGGGCCCGCGACACGCGACGGATCCGCTGCGGTCGCGGCGGCGGCGTGAGGAGAAACGGTTCGTCGGGCGGGTGAGTGCGGGCGGCGTGGCGTTCGACCCGCTCGACGAAATCATGGTCATGCACCACGGAGGCAGGGAGGAACGCGAGTGAGCGACATCAACCTTGGCACGATCGACCTGGTCATCCCGTCGGGCGCGGCCCTCTCGAACGAGGTCCCACTCATGGGCAAGGTGATCATCGGATTGCAAATGCCGGCGGCCTGGGACGCGGCGAACCTGACCTTCCTCTCGGGCGCCGTCGCGGGAGCACTGGGCAACGTCTACGACGAGTCGGCCGAACTCACCGTGCAGACGGCGGCCGGGCGCTTCCATGCCCTGAGTGCTGACAAGTGGGGCGGCTTCCGGCGCATCCAGCTCCGGTCGGGTACCTCGGCGACCCCGGTCAACCAGACCGCGGCCCGGACCATCACGGTGATCGTGCGCGAGCGCGGGGCGCGGTAAACCATGCAGGACTCAGCGAGCACTCCGGCCGGCGCGGTGGTGGCGGCCTCGGGGGAGGTCCGCGTCGAGGTAGTGGAGCCGCCGCTGTGGCAGCGCTTGGCGGTTGGCTCGCCGCTTCACTCGTCGATCTTGACCCGGCTGGTTCAGCGCTCGACGGCCGCCGAGAGTCATATCGCCCAGCGGTACGACGACTGGATCGAGGTCGATCAACACCTACGCCTGTTCATCGACCTGTCCCGGACCGCGAAGCAGGGCGACAAGACGCCGAGTCCCGACGGCAAGCGGGAAATGCCGTTCGGGCGCTCGGTGTCGATGCCAGTGACCTACGCGACCCTGTGGACGCGGACGCTCATCCTGTCGCAGATCCTCGGCCAACGCGACCCGCAGCTCCAGGGCACGGGCCCCGAGGACGTCGCTGGGGCTCGCCTGGTCGAGGCGGGGCTGTTGTACGACCTGGACCAGAGTCAGCACAGCCTGAACCAGTTTCAGGCGTGTTTCGATGCCGAGCGCTATGGCACCTGCTGCTGGTACGACTCGTGGTTCGAGGAGCGCGGCCGCCTGCAGGAGCGGCCGATCGACCGTATCGCGCCGGCGCGCCGGGCGATGTTCCAACAGATGCTCCCGCCGTGGGCGATCGAGGCGCTGCGGACGCCGACGACGCGCGAGGGTATCCGCCGGCAGTTCACCAAGGTCGAGACGCTCGACCCCTTCTGCCTGCTGCCTGACCCGCGGGTGTCGATCGCGCGGCTGCAAGAGGGCGAGTGGTTCGGGCACTGGATGTACAAGGCGTTCTCCTCGCTCTGGTCGGGCCGGCGCGAGCTGGGCGGCCCATACTTCAACCTCGATCGGGCGCGGACGGTGCCGACGACGCGGCAGGACCAGGCCGCCGGCCGGCAAACGACGGGCAGTTTCGACAGCGGCCTGGCGCTGGGCCTCGAGTCCACGGACCCCGGCTTCATGCGGGCGCGGACGATGCAGATTCGCCTGGTCCCGAGGTGGTGGCAGCTCTCGGATTCCGAGGACCTCGAAATCTGGTGGTTCACCTGGGTGGGCGAGGGTGGCGACGTGATCGTGCGGTGCCACCCGTCGGCGTACAACGACGTGCACGGGCAGTTCACCTACTCGATCGGGCAATCCAACCCGGACCTGCACGCGCCGTTCACACCGGGCTCGGGCGAACTCATCGACGGGATTCAGCGGGCCGTCAACTTCTCGGTCAACTCGCACCTGCTGAACGTCATGACCTCGCTGTACAACATGGTGATCACCGACCCGACGTTGGTCGAGACGGCGAACCTCCGCAGTCCCGGGCCCGGCAAGATCATCAACCTGACCTCCGAGGGCAGGAAGCTCGTGAAGATGGGACACCCGATTGGGTCGTTCCTGCAGCAAATGGCGGTCATGGACACCACGGCCGGCAACATGAGCCTGGCCACCGAGCTGTTCGGCTGGGGTCAGCGGATGCTGGCGGCCAACGACACGCTGGCCGGCATGCGGACGCCGGGCGATCGAACCAAGGGCGAGATCGAGGCGGCGATGGGTTCCGCGAGCCAGCGCTTGGTGAAGATCGGGCAACTGCTCGACGGGATGCTGCAGCGGCCCACGGTCCTGCGCATGGTGCAAAACCTCCTGGCGTTCCGCACCAAGGCGCAGTGGTTCCGCATCCGCGGCGACCTGGCGAAGCAAATCGGCGCGGAGCAGGTGTTCGTGCGACCCGAGGACCTCTGGGGCAACTACGACTACCGGACGCTCTCGCCGACGATGCCGGCGGACCCGGCCCGGTTCGCGGATACCTGGCTCGAACTCATCAAGGCCGGCGCGAACGTGCCTGGCCTGCTACAGCCGGGCCCCGACGGCAAGATCCTCAACACGCGAGCGATCGTCGAGCAGATTGCCCAGAACCTCGGTATCAACTACTTGGACAACTTCTTCATCAAGGTGGTTCCTGACGAGCAGGTGGCGGCCGCCGAGCAGGCCGGAAACATGGTGCCGCTGCCGGCGGCGCAGTCGGCGGCGATGGTACCCGGCATGCGGATGCCGATGCAGGGGGCCCCGGCGCTGCCGGCCGGTCCGGGCGGGGCGAGGTGATGGCGGGCGTACAGGTGCCACCGGTGGAAGGCATTGAGAATCGGTGCCCTCGGTGCGGAGCTCTTCACGGGAGCGGCGTGGTCTACCTGTGCGGGTGGCCCGCCCGGCCGTGTTCCGACAGCACACACGCGGCGGTCGCGGCGTGCCGAGCCGTGGGGATCGAGCCGGTGAGGGGCGAGCAGTGGGCCGCGACGTGCCGGCGTCGCCGGCAGGAACGGGCGAGGTATGAGCATCTGGCGCTGGATCTGGGCGAAGAGGCCTTGGGGGGTTCGGGTGAGGCTACACGCGAGGCAACTGGAGCGCGAGGCCGTCTGGCTCGCCGAGAACAAGCCCCACTACGAGCGGGCTCGAGCGGCCACGGAGTCGGTCGCTGAGCTGCGGGCGATCGTGGAGGCGGCGCGGTCGGCGTGGTCGCTGCTGGAGTGCGTCACCAACGAGACGACGCCGCAGCACGGCGGCGTGATCGTGGGTGAGGCGCGGGCGAAGCTCGAGGCTGCCCTCGAGGAATGGGTCTTTGCGGCCGGCTACGAGACGCGCGAGGCCGCCTACAAGGCGATGATCGAGGCCGACGACCTGCCCGACTTGGGGCTGGGCTCGGCCCGCGGCGAGACGGGCGCCTAACCCCGTCACCAACGCAACAACGCGAGTTGAGGGACCTCCATGACCGGGGGCCGGGAGCGATCTGGCCGATCGCCGACCTGGCCGATCGGAGTCCCTGACGCGCCGACCTGGTCGGAGCCGGGAGCGCGAGAAGGGGGCACTATGCCCGAAGACACACCACAGCCCGACAACTCCGCCGACCTGGCGGCCCTCGAGTCCGAGCTCTCCGGTTTCGGTTCCGGTCCGGAGGGTGAGGCTGGGGCCGACGGGAGCGGGGCGCCGGGTGAACCTGCCAGCGGGGCGGCCGGCGATGCCGGCAAACCCGCCGAGGTGGGCTCGCCGGCGCCGGGCGCCGCGGCCGCAACACCTGCCACCGAGAAGCGCTACAAGGTGGGGGACCGGGACTACACGATTTCCGAACTCAACGAGGCTGGTCTGTTGGACAAGGTCGTGACGGCCGCGAATCAGGCGGCGCACTTCCAACGTCTCCACGAGAACGAGAAGCGTAGGGCCGAAGATGTGACGGCGGAACTCGAACGGTTGCGGCAGCAACCCGCGCAGCCGACGAGGGAGGAACCGGCGACGCCCACGCGGACGCCGGCCCTCACCAAGGAAGGACTGGCGCAAATCCGCGCCTTCTTCACGCCGAGGATCGAGGCGATCAAGGCGGGGGAACTCGGGCCGCAACTCGCGGCGCTGGCCGATGACCTTCCGGACTATGTCGCCCTCGAGCTGTTCCGCGACGCGGACATTCGCGCCGCGGGCATGGCGCTTGCGACCCGGCTCGCGAAACTCGAGGAGCAGTTGGGTGGTGTGTCGTCCACGGCGGCCCGGTACACGGCCGAGGCCGAGGAGTCAGCGTTCAGGTCGCGCTACCTGGCGGACCTCGACGCAATCGCGGGTGAACCGCGCTACGGGAAACTGAAGGAGCCCGAGCACCGGGCGGCGTTCACGCAGTTCGTGGCGGAGGAGTTGGTCGGCGAAGACGACTTCACCAAGGTCACGCCCGAGCGGCTGAAGCGCCTGTACGGCTCGTTCGTGATGTCCATGTCTCCGGAGCTGCTCGACGCCTTGCAGGCGCGCGCGGCCGACCGCGGGAGTCAGGCGGCGGCGGCGGCCGGCGAGGGTGTCGGAAGGCGAGGAGCGGGATCGTCACCGGGTGACAACCCGATCGACAGGCTCGCGCGGGAACTCGAAGAGTCGCTCTAGGCCAGTCCAGCGGGTCGGCCGCTGGAGGTCATCATGTCCCTCATCATCGGGGCCCGTGGCATCGGGGACTGGTCGGTTCCCGACGAGCGGCCCAAGAACTACCACGAGGTGCTGTTCAAGCTCGTGCCGGATCTCGCTCCGCTGTTCAACCTGACGTCGAAGTTGGGGAGCGAGGAAACGACCGACATGGAGTACGCCGTGTTCAACGAGGGGCTGCCGGTCACGGCCCTGCAGGTGAGCGGGGCGGTCACGAACGTCGCAACGACCATCAACCTGACCGGTGCCACGCCCGCGAAGGCGGTGCGGGCCGGCGACATCATCCGCAACCGGCGGACCGACGAGTTGCTCCGCGTCGCGTCCGACCCTGTGACCCCGTTCACGTCGATCACGGTGGACACCCGTGGTGGGTGGGGCGGCGGTGCGGCGGCGATGAACGATCTCGACTACCTCGACATCATGAGCCCGGCCGGAATCGAAGGGGACGTCGCCCCGACCGCGGTTTCCGACACGCCGACGGTGGACTGGAACTACTGCCAGGACATCGAGGAGGCGTGCGAGCTGTCGGACTGGGCCCGGGATACCAAGATCCGGCCGGCCGAGGAGAAGGCGTGGGCGCGTGAGAAGCGGCGCGCGTCCGAGCGCTTCAAGCTGAAGTGGGAGAAGGCGCTGTACTACGGCAAGAAGGTGTCCACGACCGTCGGCGGGAAGCAGTCGTACCTGACCGGCGGCCTCAACTACTGGGTCACGTCGAACAACTTCGACGACACGTCGACGGGGACGAGCATCGACCGCGTGTTGGACATCTTCGCCCAGATGCGGTCGTACAACCAGGGCTCCGACACGAAGTGGGGGTTCGCCGGCGCGGGTGCGATCACGCGGCTGGCAAACCTGGTTCGCAAGTCCACGGTCAGCAACTTCACGATGTCGGACCCGCTGGACAAGCGCGGCACCTGGGGCCTCAAGGTGATGAACTTCGAGGGGCCGACGATGGCGCTGCAGCTCATCCAGTCCGGTGTGCTGTCGATGATGGACACGAACCGCGTGTTCATCGTCGATCCGAAGTACATCAAGACGGCGCGGCGCAACGGCTCGATCGGGCCGGTGCACTACGATGACGACATCAAGAAGGACAACGGCTACAAGGGGATCAAGGGCCGGTGGCGGGCGGTCATGGGCCTCATGCTCGGCCAGCAGTCCGTGCACGGGAAGTGGCTCGTCGGCGACCCGATTCCGTGATCCGGGTCGGTCTGACCTGGCGCGGGTGACTCTCACAAACGAGTGGTGAAAGACGGCCGGGCGGGCGAGAAACCCGCCCGGCCACGACGGAGGACTCATGGCAATCAGCATCGCGAAGGTGGAACGCTTCCCGGCGCCGGGTGGCGACGTGGGCCGGCACGCGATCTTCGACGCCACGCTGGATGCGAGCTACCCGGCCGGCGGGTACCCGATCTCAGCGGCGGCCCTCGGCTGGAAGGGAATCTTCTTCATCACGCCGGTGGACGCGGGTGGTGCGGCCTACTTCATGCAGTACAACCGCACGACGGGGAAGCTCATGGTTTTCTGGTGCGCGGCCGCGGGGACGGTTGCGGCCGAGGTGACAGCCGCGACGAACCTCTCGGCGGTGGTGGTCCGGCTCGAGTGCCGGGGCTGGTGAGGCATGCGCAAGCGCTACATCGACCCGCGCCACCCCACGCTTTCGCTCGGGCGAGAGATCCAGTTCCACCCGGTGCACCAGGTCATGCCCGACGGCTACGACGGGCCCCCGGTCGTGTGGGGCGTCTACGAAACGTCGAGTCCACAGGAACAGCGGCTCATCGAGGAGTCGGCCTCGGCCGCGCTCCTGACGATCGTGGTGCTGGAGGCGGATCCGCCGCCGGCACCGGAGCCGTTGACCCGCGGGCGGCTCGGCGTGATGAACAAGGCCGCGCTGCTCGAGGTGTGCGCGTCGCTCGAACTGACCCCGGAGGACGGCTCAACGAACGCTGAGTTGGTCGAGCTCATCGCCGCGACCTTCGAGGAGCATCCGACGCCGGAGGGCTGACCCGTGGACCTGGCAACCGCTCGCACGATGCTCCTGGGCTTCGGTGGCCTGGACGGCACGACCCGGCTTCCGGATGGGACGGCTCCCGGGACCGTGGACGCTCAACTGTGGTGCATCAACATGGCGCGGCGCCGGCTGTGCCGGCGCCGTCGCTTCTCGTTCAACTACCAAAGCGCGAACCTCAACGCGGCCGCGAACGCAACCTCGGTTCCGCTCGATCCCTCGATGGTGGCGCTCGCGCACGTGGAGTATCTGCGGGCCGCGGGCGACGTGGTCCACGTGTCGGCGGTCCCGTCGCTGGACGTGTTTCGGTACCTGTACCCGGCGGGGATCGCGTCGGGCGACCTCGCCGAGTACGCGGTCAAGGGACGATCGCTGTTGCTCGGCCCGCCGCCGGCGCAGGCCGTGGTGCTGAACTGCGACTACTGGGGCCTGTTGCCGGATCTCGGAGCTGGCCTGGACACCGACGACTTCATGGACCACGCCTACGAACTGATCCTGTTCGAAGCGCTGGCGGACTTCGTGCCGATCTGGACGCTCGAGGATGCGCGACAGGCGGTCTGGTCGGCCACGCGCGACGAACTCCTACAGGACTTTCTCGACGAGCAGGCGGACCTGGCCGGCTCGGACGGGGACGCTTCAATGGAAGTACCTGGCTGAGAAGGGGGCAACGATGAGGAAGCGGTTAGGGCGGGTGTTCGGAACCATCGTGTTGTTGGTGGCGGTGGCGTCGGTACTGTACCTCGCGACGCCGGTCTTCGGGGCGTACCCGAACCAGTTCAAGTCGGCGCGCATGTCGAACTCCACGCCCGTGAGCTACATCGACGACGCGGTTGGACAGCTCGAGCAGACCATCTGCGACGCGCTCGGCGTGACGATCAACACGGACTTCTCGGCGCCGGTCGTGATTCCGGCGAGCGCGAAGGGGGTGGCGAACGGGGTGGCGTCGCTCGACGCGACGGGGAAGGTACCAGCGAGCCAGCTTCCGACCACGGGGAACTTCGTCGGTGCGCGGATCTTGGGCCCCACCGGAGCAAATCAGGTCCTAACGAACGGCACAACGAACTATATCTCGATGGCGAACGAGTCGTTCGACACCAACAACTTTCACGATCCGGTCACGAACCCGAGCCGCATCACGATTCCGGCGGGACTGAACGGGTACTACCTGGTGACGGCGTCATGCCTCGTGACGGCGGACTCCGCCGCCGGTGAGGTGCTGACTGGTATCTGGATCAACCGGTACGACACCATCGGGCAAAGTTCGGGGTCAATCAAGTCGATCACGACCTACCCCGGTTTGAATCGGTCCACGGTGACGGGTGTTATTTACCTGAACGTGGGCGACTACGTTGAGGTTGGAGTGTTTCCAACCGGTGCCACAAATCCGGTTGCACAAGCCATCTTCAATTACCTCTCGGTGGTGAGGCTTGGTTCCTAACCGGCGAGGGTGATCGAGGCGGGCATGCCAACGTCGAATCCCTACATGGGGTTTTCGATTCCGCTCCTCGGTGTCCAGGCCGATCGCCACCCGACGAAGGTCGATCCGGAGGGCCTGGTCGAGGCGGAGAACTGTCTGTACCGTGATGGAAACTTTGCCTCGAGGCCGGGGCTCATCGCCTTCGGCGCGAGCGTCGGCGTGCGGTCGCTGGGGTTCATGCAGTACGACGACCCCTCTGAGATCCGCCGTGTGGTCCAGGGCACGACGCTCGGCTGGTTGCGGTGGGACAAGGCGACGCTGGCCTGGGTGTCGATCACGGACCCGACCAACGGCCTGACTGGATCGGCAACGTCCCAGGTCATTTTCAGGGTGTTTCAGCAGGCCGGAATCAACTACGTCCTGGGCGTCAACGCGACGAACCGAGCGAAGTCCTGGGACTCGAACATCGCGCACAACTACGCCGACATCGCCGGCGAGACGCGGGTACCGAGGTGCATCGGCGTGGCCGCCGACCACGTGCTACTGGGTGGCTTCACCGATGGGCCACAGGAGATCGAGGCCTCCAACAACACCGACTTCACGACGGGGTACTCCACGGCCACGCACCTGAAGCGGTTCGGTGAGACGCCGGGGGACGTCGTGGGAATCGTGGAGTTCGGCGACTTCGACGCTGTGGTGTACAAGACCGATGCGATCTACCTGGCGACGCCGCTTTCGGGCGAGACGCCGTTCGCCTACGCGCCGAAGTTCCTCGGGTTGCCGGGGCCGGTGTCGCCGGCCGCGATCGTGAAGTTGCCGAGTGGCGGTCATGCCGCGCTGTGCGAGGACGGTTCGGTTCGGGTGTTCACCGGGAGCGACTTCGAGAGCGTTGGCCCGCACATTCAGCGGTTCGTGGCTGACAACTGGCTCTACACCGACCGGGCGCAATCGTGGGGCTACTACGACGAGCTCCGGCGCGAGCTGTGGTTCATCTACCCGCACAAGGCGACCGGAGCGCTGACGCACGGAATCTGCCTGTCGGTTCCGTCCTGGGCGCTCTACCCGGTGCGGTGGGCGACGATGATCATGACGGCCGGGGGGCACTTCGCCACAGCCTCCGAGGTCACGATCGGGGAGATTGCCCTCCCGCTCGGCCAGGTCGCGCAGTCGATTGGCTCATTCGGTCAGGATCGCCGGGTTACGCTGCTCGGTTCCTCGCTTGGCCAGGTCTGCGAGCCGGCCGGCAACGATGATCTGGGTGCCGCGATTCCCGGGCTCTTCGAGTACGGCCTGATGGGCATCGAGAACATGACCTCGTGGAAGACCGCGGTGTGCGGGGATCACGGGTTTGCCCGCACGCCTGCCAACCAGGTCGTGAGCGTGTTCGTCGGCGCGGTGGTTGCCGGCGAGCTGCGCACGATGAGCCCGGCGGCGACGATCAACCTGGTCGGGGCCGGGCCGCTGCGCACGGATCATCGGACGACGGGGCGGATGCTGACGCTCCGATACGAGTGGTCGGGGCTGCAGCCGGTGGTGTTCCTGGGGTCGTCCGTCGGGTACAAGCTGCTCGGGGCGCGGTGATGGCGTGGCCCGTCCCTCCGACGTTTCGGTTGCCGCTGCCACCAACCAGCGACGAGGACCTGCTGCGCTGGGCGAAGCAGATGCAGGCAGCCATCGACTCGCTCTACATCCAACTGGCCCGCGGCCTGGCCGACGTCGCTGCGACGACCTCGAGCAACATCGAGGGCGGCGCGGCCGCGACCGTGTACACCCCGGACCAAACCGCTGACGGAGGTACCGCATGATGAGGATTCGTGGGTTGTTCCTGGCCGGCCTCCTGGCCGGCCTTTTCATGTACGGGCCGGTGGCCGATGCCGCCGTGCGGATCCAGCTCCGACGCGACACGGCGGCCAACTGGACGGCCGTCAACCCCGTCCTGGCACAAGGTGAACCGGGCTGTGAGACCGACACCGGAAAGTGCAAGATCGGGGACGGTACCTCGACCTGGTCGGTCCTGCCGTACTACGGTGGCGATGCCTCCGCCCTGGTGATCAGCAACGACACGACCACGAACGCGACCGAGTACCCGACCTGGACGACCGGGACGACGGGATTGCTTCCGATCAAGGTGAGTTCCACGAAGATGACGTTCAACCCGAGCCTGGGCGCCTTCACGCTCAACGGCTCGTTGAACCTCGGCGAGGGTACGAACGTGGTCGCCGGGACCACGACGGGGACGAAGATCGGGACCGCAACGACGCAGAAGCTCGGCTTCTTCAACTCGGTACCGATCGTCAAGCCGACCGGCAGCCTCCTGACCGCGGTCGGCAACCTCGGCCTGGTCGCGACGCCGACGATTGCGGCAACGGACCTCTCGAGCGGGCAGGTGGCGCTGGCGCGGGGTGGGACCGCGGCGGACCTCTCGGCGACCGGGCCCGGGTACCTGCGACAGAAGACGGCCGGCGCCGGCGTCACGGTCGGTAGCACCTTCGTCGACGCGGGCCTGTACGTCACGCCGGGGACGAACTGCACGGCCGGCCTGCAGGCCCTCTTCAACAGCGTGCCGAGCGGCACGACGATCGTGCTCCCTGGCGGCGAGTGTCAGATCAGCGACACGATCACGATCGGCAACGGTACGGCGAGCTCGCTCTCGACGCTGCAGAACATCAAAATCACGGGCCAGGCCACGGCGGCAAGCGGCTGGTGGTCCGGGGCCGGCGGGACCGCGACCACCTTGAAGTGGATCGGCACGACGGGCAAGGCGATGATCCATGTGCTCGGGCCCATCGGGGGGTTCGTCCTCGAGAACCTCTACCTTGACGGTGGGGTGTCGCCGGGCGCCGACACGCTGCTCTGGCTGACGCACCTGCAGTCGTCGGAGATCCACAACGTCAACGGCCAGCACTGGGGCGTTCAGGCGTACCTGGTGGACTCGTGGGGATACCCTGCAAATCCGCCGTCGCAAAACGTGCTCTTCCTGAACGTCGGCGCCGATAACTGCTGGTCGCACTCGGCCGATGGCCTCGTGCTCGGCACCGCGGTGGCCGCTGGTTCAGGGGGCACCTCGGGGTTCTACTTCGTCAACTGCACGTTTCGGGTCTACCCCGGCCTTGGTTGGGGCGGAACCGGCCATGCAATCAAGTTGCGGTTCACCGACTCGATCGTTTTCACGAACGTTTACTTTCCGGCGGACGGGACAGGGGTCGGGGTCTTGGCACCTTCCGATTCACCGGGGTTTCCAATGGACATTGTGTTCTACGCCTGTCCGGGGGGCATTGACGTCATTCCAACGACGCCGGTTTGGCAACCACCGCGCAACCAAAGCATCCAGTTTCTCCCGTTCCTGACTGACGATGCTGAGCCGGTACCAAACGTGGACGGGATCGGCGGTTTCAGCGACAACGGTGTGATGTTCGGGAAGTGGACGTTCGGGCAGCCGCGCCTCGGGGCGGCCACCGTCGGCAACCTGACCGTGAGTGACCTGCCAGTACCGGACCCGCTCTTCCTGAGTTACGCCGGAACGCCGGGCACGACGAGCTACAGCTACGCGTGCGTGGCAAAGCTCGCGGATGGCACGAGCAGCCCGGCGGCGGTCGGAAGTATGGCGAATGGCAACGCGGTGCTCAACGCCACGAACTACAACAACGTGAGCTGCGCGGCGTCGCCCGGGGCCTGGTCGTTCGACTTCTACCGGACGGCCAGCGGTGGCACGCCGGCAACCACCGGAAAGATCAACACGAGTCCGGTGATGGTGGTCAAGGACAACATAAGGGTCGGAATGGCCGACACGGGCCTGGCCGGCGATGGAACCCAGCCTCCAGCGATTCAGTCCACCGGCTTCCTGGCATTGGCCACCGGGGCGACCGTGGCATCAGGAACAAAGGTCACGGCAACCGGACAGGTGTTTGCGGTTTCCGGTACGGCGGCGATTGCAACCATCGACGTTCCCTGGGCTGGTACTTTCACGGGGCCGCTGGTGCTGATACCGACGGGCGCCTGGACGACCAACACCACTGGAAACATCGCGCTCGCGAGCACGGCCGTGGTCAACAAGGCGATGATCATGACCTACGTCAACAGCAAGTGGTACCCGAGTTACTGATGGTCGAGGAGTGGCATCGCCTCGACTCCCGCAACCCGGGCGACTGGCTCCTCGTGCCCGAGGTGATCCGCCGGCTGCAGCTCTTCATCCTCGAGGAGTACGGCCGCATCCCGCGGGACTTCGTCAAGAACTTCATCGCGCACTTCGCGGCCTGGGCGGTCCAGGCGGATCAGGTGCGGATGGCGGTCTGGGTCGGCCTCGAGGGTGGGCGCGTCGTGGCGCACACGCTCGTCGAGGTCTCGACCTGGCACGGCGAAACGGTCCTGTCGGTGGAGCAGCACGCGAGTGACAAGGGACACCCGTACACCCGCGAGGCGTGCCTCGGGATCGACCGCGAAATGGTTGAGTGGGGTCGCGCGCTCGGCGTGACGGAGATGCGGACGGTGGCGCGGAGTCCCGTCCTGGCGCGCGTGTACCGGTCGCTGTACGGGTGGCGCGAGGTCGTTGGGCGCACGTTCATGAGGAGGGACCTGATATGTCGCTAGGAATGTTCACGGGCGGAGGGGCTCCGGGTATCACCGCGGGCGGTGGCGTGTCGTCGAAACCAGTGCCGGGCGGTGGCGGCGTCGTGCCGGGCGGGTCGGGTACCAGGTGGGGCGTCGTGCCGGGCGGTGGTGGCGGCTTCATGCCGGGCGGGTCGGGTACCAGCTCGATCCCGGTGCCGGGCGGTGGCGGCGTCATGCCGCCGGTCGCGGGTGGCAAGATCCTGCCGGGCGGTGGCGGCGGTGTCATGCCGCCGGTCGGCGGTGGTGGGTTCATCACGAAACCCCGCTCGGACGTCCTGCCGGGCGGTGGCGGCGGTGTCATGCCGCCGGTCGGTGGTGGTGGCATCGGTCCGATCCGGTCGGGTGTCGGGTCGGGCGTCGTGCCGGGCGGTGGTGGCGGTGTCATGCCGCCGATCTGGGGCGGCGGCGTCGGACCGGGCGGGTCGGGTACCAGGTCTGGAGTCGTGCCGGGCGGCGGCGTCGGGCCGGGGGGGACCCCCGGCGGCGGTACCAGACCCCCGGTCAGAGGGCGGGTGAGTCGTTCCCTGCTCGGGTGGTGATCCATGAGCAAGGGCTCGTCGACCAAGGTCGATATTCCGCCGGCCCTAACCGACTTCTACACCAAAACGGCAAATCGGCTGGGGTCGCTGCAGGACTACTTCTTTCACGATCTCTTTCCGGGTGGAAACCTCGGGTTCGGTGGGGAGACAGATCCCAGCAAGCCGGAGGGTGGTGTCCCGGAGGGTGACAAGGTACAGAAGGCCGACGTCAACGCGAACGTCGTGCCGGCCACCGGCGCCGTCGGCGCGACCGGAAACGCCTTTGACCCGTCGACCGGTCGCATGTTGCCTGGTGGCCTCGGGGCGCAGACCATGGCGGTCGCGCCGGCGACGGGCAGGGTCGCGACCGCTCTCCAGCAACCGACCGGGCGCATGTTGCCGAGCGGGCTCGGGGGCGGTGGGATGTCGGCCGGCGGGACCGGCATGAACGTCAACATCGGCGCTCGCAATCCGACGGGGACGACGGGGACCGAGCCGGGTGCGGGTGATGGTGACGTCGTCCCACCGACTGGCGGAGATACCGGCACCACCAGGGCCATCGGCGGAAATGGCGGCACCGTGCGGCCGCATCTACCCGCGGGGACCGGCACCGGTGGTGACACCGGCAAGACGGGTGACACCGGCAACACGGGTGACACCGGAGGTGATATGCCGGTGGACCCGAACGAGTTCGACATCATGACGCTGCTCGGGCAGCATCCCGAGGCGGTGCCGGGACTCTCGGCCTGGCAGGGGATGGCCGAGGGGTACATCCCACAAATGACGAACACGCCGCAGGCGGAGCGGGACGCGATCACGCAGATTCTCGCCTCGGTTGCGGAGTCCGGGAACGCGCCCACGGTGTCGCAGGACGACCCGGCGATCAACGCGGCGAAAAACTACTTCTGGGACACGACGGCCGAGGGGATCAAGAACGCCAACACGCTGGCCGGCCTGGGCCGCTCGGGCGCGGTCGGCGACTCGCTGGCGCGGGCGTGGGGTTCGCAGCTGACGCCGCTCATCGAGAACCAGCTCAGCCTGAAGAGCGCGGCTGCCGATCGCCTGGCCCGCGAGCGCGAGGCGGCGACACAAACCCTGATGCAGGAAGGACAGAACACCCGCACCGGTGTGAACACGGCGTTTCAGGCCGCTTCGACCGCGGGTGCAACACGGCGGGGCGTGGCGAAGGAGCAGGCTGACGCTGCGGAGCAGGAGCGTCTGCGCCTGTTGGCCCTCGGCGAGCAGTCGCTCACCGGCCCGATGGGTCTGTTGCCGACCTCGATCGGCTCGACCACCGGCAAGAACAAGTAGGGGGTGAACATGACGTGGGCAATACCGATTGCGGTCGAGGTTGTGAAGCAGCTCGCGACACCGCCAAAGGCCGGGCCCACCGGTCAGGCGGTGAAGCTCGACACGACCCCGACCACCTCGCAGTTCGCGAAACCGACGGTAGGCTCCGCCTTGGCGGACACCGGCAACCCCACGTTGCTGTCGAACACGGGGCCGGACGCGGAACACGGGTTCGGGTTCAAGCCGATGGGGATGCCGGAGGACGGCGGTCAGAAGCTCCCGCCGATGCAGCCCCTCACGAGCGGCGACGTTGCACTGGGCGACCGGCCTCCGGTGACGGAGGGGCTGAACTCGCGAACGCTCGCGGTGGGCGATGCTGGCCTCGCCGGGTCGCAGGGCGTTGCTGGGACGCCCGTTCTAGCGCCGGCAGGTCAGGCCGCGGGGACGAAGATCGAGGCCGGCGGCGGCGCGCCCGACACCGAGTCCGGCGGCGGAAACGCGGCGGGCTGGGCCCAGATGGCGGCCGGCCTCGGCAGTGCGATCGCCGACGCGAACCAGGTGCGTCCCGGCCCGATCGGTGGGCTCATCCACGGGTCTCCGACCACGGAAACGACCCTACCGGATATTCGTCAGCGGTTGATGGCGTACCTGGCGCGGATGGGGAGGTAATCATGAGCGTCGCCGATGTTCTGCTACCACTCCTTGCCGGCGGGGTGTCGGCAACGTCGCCAGCGGCGGCCCACGGTGTCATGACCGCGATCGACGCGGCGCAGGCGATGGCGGCGCAGCGTCGCCAGCGTGACCTGGTCAACATGGCCCAGACGGAGCGGGCCCGCGTCGGTTCCTTCCTGGCGAACCTGCCCGACGATCCGGACGCGCCCGAGAACGCGGCGGCGCGGGACCTCGCCTCAGCGGGCGACGTGGAAACGGCGACCCAGCTCTACAAGGCCGGACAGGAGCGCAAGGCCGGCCTGGTGTCCCGGAACCTCCAGAACGCGGAGGCGAACCGGCAGTTGGGCGACCTGCAGTCGGCCATCCAGGCGGCGACGGCTCCGCCCGAGGGCCTCGAGGCGGGGCCACCGGCGCCCGCGCCGATCGTGAACGCGATCAAGGCCGGGCGCGTGGCGAACGCTCTCGCCCCCTTCAACCCGTTGGCGGCGGCGGAAATGGGGCTGTCGGGTTCATCGCCGGCGAGGTCCGAGGCCAAGGCGCCACACCTCGAGCACCGCGTCGGCGCACAAGGCGAGGGGCTCTACTCCTGGAATCCGTCGACGGGCGGCTGGGTGTTCGATTCGCCGGCTGCGCCCGAGAAGGAACGCAGGTCGCTGCAGTACCGCACCGACCCCGGCACGGGGCAGGTGTTCAAGCAGACAATCGTCAACGGCGAGGTGGTCAAAGAGGAGCCGTGGGGCAAGCCGAAGGCCGACCGGGTCGAGGACCCGGTGCGCGAACTGAACGAGGCGGCCGCCGCCTACGATCGGATCGCGAAGGAGTTGGCGAGGTCGCAGGCGAGGGACTCGGCCGACTGGCAGGCCAACCCGGCGCGGCCCGGGTGGGTGTCGCGGACGCTGCATCCGGAGGCCGACAAGGCGCCCATGTCGCCTCGCACGGCGGACCTCCAGGCGCAGCTTGGCGCTCTGGACCAGCGCCAGCGGGTGCTGCAGGCGCGCCTGAGTGGCGGCGCAGTCGAGGGGTCGGCGGGCGTGGCCGGTACCGCCTGGCCGTCGGCGGCGCCCGGAGTTGGGGCAGTGCCGGGCTCGCCGCCAGCACCGCCCGCGCGAATCGAGCCGGGTAGGACGGCCACGCTCCCGGATGGCACGAAGGTGCGGTGGGACGGGACTTC
>JAEHJW020003931.1_pt1 | contig 40424 bp, 54 predicted proteins | sample 9271431 | NCBI WGS metagenome assembly JAEHJW02 | reverse complement strand
CTTTCATTAGCGCCATATCAAAAGATTTTTTTGGTGATACTTTAAACCCATTTGGTATTTGTGAGCGCTCAAGAGCTAGGGTTAATGATTCTTCTAACCCACCTAGAAGCTGTATAACTTTAGGTTGTGCAAAGAATAATGATTTACTAACATCAACCTGCTCATTAGAGGTTTGGTAATACTTGTACGCAGGTTGAGGCAAAAGTGTCACAACTTCGTGGATCTGATCGTGTTCAACAAAATACGGAACACCGTCTCCTGTAAAAAATCCATCTTTTGTATTATTTTTTAGAACAGGTAGCTTATAATCATACGTAATTTTCATACGCTTTTTATAAAATTCTACATGCTCCGGTTGAATTACTGCTCCCATTCGACGTAAATATTGAATATCACGAAGAGTTTTCAGGAAGTGAGGTGAATTCTTCAGATATCTGTGCGACATCTTAAGCATATAAAGTACATTGATTGAGGGGTACGCGTAGGTTAGACCTGTTTCCTTAACTAACTCAGTTTTAGGATCTTCTAAAATAAGATTATATAAATCTTTAGATGAAGTACACCAATTAGTAATATCGATTTCAATAGGAGGGGCATCTTTAATTTTATAAATCATCTTTTTTGATGATGTATTAATATCTTCCCTATTTTTTACAAACCCTAAATACTGGTTCGCTGTTTCTTCGTTTGTTAATAGGTCAATATCTTTTGGTGTGCGGAACTTAATTCTATATCCTACCGCATTACTTCCTAATATAACAACTGGCTGAAACATATATAACTCCTTGTATCGATATTATACATTATTCTACGTTTGAACTCAAGCTCTCTGTTGTAATATCAATTATTACTGGTTTACCCGCTAGTTTCATATCATCATATAACGTAAACATACGCTGTATTTTATTGGTAACCTCTTGCCCTATTTGTTGGTGAACATGAAACAGTGGTGTATTAACAGGATACGTAATAAATGTTTCTACATCAATAACTGTCTGAATTCTGGTAACTGTGCGATGTATAACATTCTCTTTAGTATTAACTACCATTTTATCTAATAAACACGTCTTTAGATGTTAAGCAAATGTCTGTTACAGCGGGGTAAATAGTTTCAATCCAAACTCTTGCGCCACACTTAAGCGGGGAGTCCGGGGAATAAAGAATAGTTGCAACTTTATTACCATCTTTATCTAAGATATCAGTTCGATTACAATATATAGTACTTTTACCTTCACGTACTGTAAGAACGGGTTGTGTAGTGCCGTTCTTTTTATTTTGATTAATAAGATTACGGTTTACGTGAATAATAGTCATTTTAATTTATTTTCACTTGTAACGAAATCTTCCATACTAGGTAAAACGGAAGTATTATCTGGTGTGGTTGGTTTATCTACCTTGGATTGCCCGCGCATGTATAGCATTAAGTTAATAATATTTCGCTGAAACATTTCGTTCATTAGGTACCCCAGGCGTTTTTAAATAGTGGGACCTGAATTCGCGGAGAAAACCTAAGACCGTTTTGTAGACAGAATTTAGCAACATTCTTTTCATATTGCGAGTAAACTTCGTTTGTGCCACCTACAGGCATTAAATAAACTGGAATATCAATACCTGATTCTTTATACTGCGTAACTGCGCGGGTAGCATCTTTAATGTCCTGCTCGGATGCAACAACAAACTTGAAATAGCTCGTTGCAGTAAACTCTAAATATTCCCGCACAACATTAGGTTGAATGGTAATACTCCAATTTTCACCACTTACGGGTAGCTTTGCGGAGATCGAAAAAGTAAATTCAATATGTGGAAGATTCCATAAACATTCAGCAAGATCTTCACTCAGATATTGTGTACCGTTAGTCTCAAACGTAACGTGAGTCAGATTCATGTTACGTAGTTCAATTTCCTTGAACAGTGCAGTATATTGTTTCTGCCACCCAGGGAGTAGGGGCTCGCCACCTGTAATAATTAGATGTTTATTTTCACTGAACTTACCACTAGGTAGAAGCTCCTGCATTCGGTCTACAATTGCACTAATAGTCATTACTGGACTTAGGTGTTTAAATCTTGGGTCCCAAGATGCATAACTATCACACCCGGTTGATACTAGAGGTAGCTGCTTATAATCCGTGAAGTTAGCTACCTTAGTCGCAACAATGTCGCGTTCAGTACTCCTTTGTCCTTCAGGCATTCCAAACCCCGAACAACTCAGGTTACAGCCAAAAGTTCTCAGAAAGATACTAGGTGTTCCCGCATATTGCCCCTCTCCCTGAATACTGTAGAAGAGTTCACTTACTTTAATCTTATTCATATTTTTCAGCAACCTACGCTAGAAGGAAACCAGTGACTATCCGTGTCGTCGCAAATTTCTTCACCAGAAAAATATCCACCCATTCCATACTCAGGTTGAAAGCTAAACCCCAATCCGTGTTTTGTTGCAAACGCTTCTGCTTCATCCAAGGATGCCTGAGCTAATGCAACGAGCTTGTTTAGATGTTCCTTGAGTTTATCTTTATTTACTTCGTTTTTATTTGACATTTAACACCTAGCAATATGCGGAAGAAGAATACCAGTCAAGATCCCATCCGTTGTGAGCTCTTTCGTTAATAAAATTTTCTGCACTACTGTCAGCCTTACCAGTAAGTGGGTTGATATAATTTCCATCTAGATCTTGTTCAAGCTCTCCATAACTCTCAACCCAGTGTGGGCTATACTGTGCTGAAGCCTGCCCCGGTGCCTTAAAATAAAACTCTAAACCATGCTGTTCAGCTAACGTTGTTGCCCTCTTTAGGGAATTTTCCGCTGTATCAACAAGAACTTTAATAATTCTTTGTACTTCTTCTTTATTAATATTATTTTCCATATTAACCTGCGAGGCCTTTGCTTAAGGCTTCTAGCTGTGAGTGGTAGAGACTAGCTCCCGTGGTACCGCGTGATGCGTTAAGCATAGCTCTTACGTCTCGATTCTTAAGACCACGAAGATGCTTCTTAACGTATCCTTTACGGTGTGACTGACCGTTGGTACCGTGGTTATTAAACTTAACGTGCTTAATACCAAATGTTTCCTTAGTATTCCGCTTGGTATTTTGTTCTTCAGACATATGACATCCTTTTATGCATTTCTAGTGTTTTTTTATAGTGGTAAAGTTCAATGTGCGCTAGTTCTTCAGTATTAAACGGCCCGTAATACTGCCAATTTTCTGAGAAAAAATAGTAACCTTCGTCGCCTTTGATAACAACTTTTTGTGGTGCACCTTTATTCTCAATCGTCATAAAATACCCCTAATTATGTTATAAGATATTATAGATTAGTCACATATTTAAATCTAGGTATAATCTCTTGACATTAATTCTTTTTTGACTATTTCAAGCCTAACCTTATCACGATAGTGTCTTTCGTGCCATTTACGATTTTCAATGATATTAACGTAGATTTTTAAATCGTTAGTCGAACAAAGAGAAACGTATTCTGCTTCAATTCTGTTTCTCTCATTAAGCTTATTTTTAATAAACCTAAGAAGCATTATGTACATCCTGTGATAGTTTGTTTAACTGGTCTACATATTCCTCAATAAAGCTTTTTGTTTCCGTTAGCCCGGCGAGGTATGCATGTTCATGTGTTATCTCTTTTGCCTTTTCTTCAATTTCTTTATTGTATATACTAAGCTGATTATACAGCCCATCAATTATATTCTTAAGAATTTCTGTTTTACCAGCTTTCTTTGCTTCTGTAATTTCTGCGATGGTCGGAGCTGCATTAATTGTAGTAAAGTTATTGGTGATATTTGTCTCTGAATCTTTTTTATCAGTAGAAACAACCTTATTGTTGCTATCAACCTCCACCACGTACCCTTTGTGTTTGTAATACGTGTACATAAGAGCGTGCTCAGCGATATCCCACTTTTTAGCTTTATTAATATCGGTACTCAAACCACCATACGGTGTTTCATAGTGTGCGATAGGGTTAGGGGAACAAATATTGCAACAATCTACAGCAATTACGGATTTTGTTGTTTCTTTTGACATCAATTTACCATTTCAATAACGTTGTAATTTGGTCTTACCAATTTCCAGATTCGATTTTCTATCTTATCGACATTCTTACGAAATAGCCACACAAGATTTTTGATAGGATTAGTTTTATATAAAGTTAACTGTAATCCTAGTTCTTTGTCTGATAGATATTTAGTATTGTGATAAAAATCTAGAGCTTCCCGATAAACATTATCATAGGCTTTATTCAATGATATTGATAGGCTATCAAATTCATCCCACATTTCTTCCGGAAGATTATATCTAAGCTCATTACCTTTATTTAAGGATAACGCTTCCCACACGGAGAGTGGAGAAAAATCAGAACGCGTTTTGTGGTATAGTAAATATTCTCTACCCTTAAATTTGGCGCGCCTTCCATCTACGGTTCGAAGTACTACACCCTCGGTATTATAGGAAATATCTTCACAGTACCTCTTTATCTCGTTGAGGTTGTAAAAATTAAATACTTTACACGTACGGATTACGGATAAATTAAACCCTAACATTAGACCTAGATAGGGGTATTCTTCATACGTGATATTATCATACGCCCCGAGAATTACGAGTCCCTCCCAATCGTAGTTACAGACAATTTTATTTGATTCGTAAATACATTCAAAAAGAAATGTTACATGGGTTGGCCAACCTGCCGTATCGATATAGTTATTAATATATTCTTTTGCCCAGATTGCTTGCTCTGAATAAAATGACCCCTTAGTATTACACTGCCATTCCCCGTTATGGAAATATGTAATAATAAGAGAGCCATCTAGCTTATCGTAACACGTAGCGTTAAGTATTTCATCATCCGTGAAAAACGTATTATTTTCACCGTAATTAAAAAACTTGGCAAACGGAAGTGCAACTAATTTTTGATTCTCATCAAATATAATACCGCGAGCTATTTGTAATTCTGGCGTCCAGTTACACTTATACTGAGCATCTTTAGAATAAGTGTACTGGATAAGACCATGTGACACAGTTTTATTACATTCACCTTTATCCACTAGCTCATCAAGCGTCGTGATAAGATCAGGTATATTATAATCTGCAATGATATGCTTTACCATCCGGACCTCGTTTTATCAATTTGTAAGCTGTTTCTATATTCCCATACTTCTTCCATATTAATGGGTTTATAATCCTTACAGTATTCCACACACACATTTAAATACCTGGGGTCAGCTCTTCCATCAGCTTGACTATAAGGAACCCAGCGTTGATGGAGATGCCCGTGAATATTCATGACAAATCTCTCTAATTGAGAGGTATGAACGGGTATATGAGAAAATATACACCCATTTCTAACAATATATGCACGAACATCATCAAAATACTTGAGATATTCCTTTGCAGGAAATATGTCGTGGTTACCGGGTACCAGGATTTTTCTACCATTTAACCGAGCAAGCTTATGCATACCCTTAGCGCGATTGATAGCCACATCACCTAATACGTAAACCGTTGCATTATCAGGTACGGTATCGTTCCACTGCTGGATAAGAAAATCATCATGATCCTCAAGGTCACGAAATTGGTTCAACCAAGTACCTGTACGAATATCAGGACGCACAAGTCTATCTACTCCTCCTTCATCGTAGTAAAACTTACGAATATTCTCATGACCAAAGTGCAGATCTGAAATCGTAAAGTACTGCTTCTTCGCCTTCATAGCAATATATTCCTAAATAATAAGGGAAGAATAGCTAAACTTCTTACGCTCACGTGGTGTGTATAATACATTATAACCTGTTACGGGTGAATATGCAATACCCTTTAATGTCTCTAGAGACATTAATTCATTGCTAGTTAGGCGAAGCTCGATTTCGTTATCAAGATCTTCCCCATTAATATCTTCAGTAATGGTAATCTCCACCATTTTCTTACTTACAGGGTTTTCCGTAGTTTCAGTAGGGTAGTAACTATTCTTAGGTAATGTTTTTCCTTCTTTATTCGTAATACTAATGTCATAAACTGTTCTTGCAGTTTCATTAATTGGTTTAGCGTTTAGAATTTCAACTGCTTCAGCTGCGTCTTCATTAAATCTATTCATCTCCTCAACCATTGCCTTAAGCATGTCGAAGTTAAACTCTTCGAATAGAGAAGCATACTTAATAACACCATTAATATTGGAATGGTTATTAAGATTATCAGTACAATATTCTTTAATAAATTCTGCATTAAGCCCCCTGTAATCAATTGAATACAAAATACGACCGGGACGGTTGCGCATATGTTCATTGATCCGCCATTGATCATTACATGTAATGAGGAATAGTTTTTTTGATGGGAATACTCCATCCATTAGAGTAAGGATTTCTTCTTGCTGCCTGGTATCATAAACCTTTTCAAATTCATCAAAAAGAATGATAGCAGGTTGAGTCATACCCTGAATCAGTTTATTAAAATTTGTACCACGATGAGGTTGGTTGATAATAATAGTGGGATAACCAGCTTTATTTCCCAATGTTGAAATAACTTTGGCTAGTAGCGTTTTGCCGGAACCTTTTTCCCCACTAAAAAGTGCACCTGTTGTATCGGGGCGAGCTTCAAAACTCTTAATAATACGGTTGGCCCAGCGTGTAGTATTACCATAAAGTTTATCAGGTACACTAAATCCTGTGGAGATCTCCAGGTAAAACTCCTCCGTCTTTGGGTCTAGATGCACCATGTATACTCCGGCCGGCACTTCCTTCGTGATGTGCATATTAGCTTCGTTGGTAGGTGTATAGAAAGCACCGTGCTTCAAATAGTATGTCAATTAATTATTCCTTGATAGATTAAATTACATAAAACATTTCAGGTGTCGCATGGCTTACTACCATATCATAACCCTCTTCAATAAGAGTTTCACTTGGATCTTCATACCGACTGCGCATATCGTCAATAATTTTTTCGTTAATTTTTCGGCCAGGTGGACGACTGCTATTAAAGGCATGATTTTCAGCTGGGGTCAGGCTGTCAAATGCAACTGCGATTATACGGTAACCATTATCCTTAACTTTTTCGATCCACTTAGAGCGGGATTTAACCGTCATATTTGTACGATCGATAATTAAGCTTCGCTTATCAGCAAGCGCTTGATCAAATTCTTTCCACATACTATTTTCAATATCCTTCATCATTTTATCGCGAAGGATAAGCGAAAAGGTTTCATTGTAGGTGAGATTTTTTTCTTCAGCAAGAGACTCGATAATCTTATCGGAAGAAATTCTTACAAATCTTTCATTGTGCTGGAGAAGATAATTCGCAGCAGTAGATTTACCTGTACCTGGGGCCCCGCAAAAAATCAAACATACAGGTATATCTTCCTTGAAGATATCAATTAAACTCGTTGCCATCTTATACACCTTATATAATTATATTCAGATGTATAATGCAGAATGGTATAGAGTTCTACTATTAATAGTTGCTATACGTATATTTTATAGTACTAGAGATTGATACAAAAATTAATATCGAAATCAGGGTTTTCTTGAATTATATTACCGTATTTATTAGTATATACGTAACCTCTGGGGTTGCAAACAACTCTAGTTTTACCTACATAGTAATCATGGCTTTGGTGTACGTGGCCGTGTACCCAAACTTCCGGTTGATATTTAAGTATAACATCTTCGAGGTTACTAATAAAAACTGGGTTTAAAGCATCCCCTTTATACATCTCATGTAGTGAACCTAAGTGAGGAGCATGATGTGTTACAACCACAACCCGTTTACCTTCATGTACCTTTAAGTGTTTAATTAGATCTTTTTTTTGAGCTCTATGTGTGTTTAGGGTATCGACAGGTCTAATTCTTGTACCCTCTAATGTATATATCGCATTGTAATCATTAATACTTCTTGATGCATATTCCATGGACTGTTTAGCATTACCATTAAGCTCAAAATCAGACCATAGCGTTACAGATAGAAATACTATATCACCAATAATAGTTTCTTCTACCATTGGTGGTAAAAATATATCACCATAATATTCATGGTTACCGTCAACTATGATTGTAGACCTATTAGGGTACAGTTTACTAAGATAGTTGGGCCTATTACGTTTCTGCGAGAAATCACCTGCTATAACAGTAATATGAGCGTTGTTATCAATGGGGTTCAATAGTTTATCATACACTTCAAGGTGCAGATCTGAAATTATATTAATTCTCATAACAAATATACCTAGAGATTATTTTTTCTTGCAATTAATGTTTTCGTTAGTGTGTCTGCATGCTCTGGTGTTGAATACTGTTTAACGGTATCACGAATACTCTCATCAGGAATAGCTTTAATTCTCTGTATAGAGTTTCTCTCTGTTTCCGGTGAGATATTACCGAATACATGAGCAGCTTCAGGGTTTATTTTTGAATCCTTGAAAGTCTTCATTTCAGTTGGATGATCCCCGAACGCCTCACCTTTAGGTCCACCTTGAGCTCTATATCTAAGCGCACCACCAACGTCAACGGTTTTCATGTTACCGTTAGTATCATGTGCTTGGTTATCGTTTTCAAGACCTACTGTATCCCAATTAGAAGTCCAAGCGTGTGTTGCGATATGATCTTGAATAGCAGACAAATGAGATTTATTATGAGGATTAAAAGTTGTTAGCTTTTCCATTTTAGATATGGTACCTAATTTACCGGCGCCGGTGTGGATTAGATTTTGATCAATAACGGGAGACCCTGCTAATTTATATAATTTACTAGCTAGTACCTCGTTATGAGCATGATCGTTTGAATGAGAGTGTTTAATATAAAATTGCTCACCGTTTTTTTCATAAACCCCAGCAGGGTTAGACCCCAGTCTTCCACCTACCCGTTTATAAAAGCCAATATCGTCAACTGAATTTGTAAAATCTTTAAACGATTTCATTTTAATCTTTCTTCGGGAAAAGCTTTAGTACTTCTTTATGTGTAGTGTGTGCTTCCCTTACTAAGACATGTACTTCATTTAATAGTGTTTTTAACATTTTAAACTCTGCTTGAATAGCAAGGTGGTCCGCTTCTGCACGTTTTTCTGCTTTTTCAGTACCTCTTTTATCTCTATATAAAATTGCTGGAAGAGCTATAAGCTGAATAACTCCTCCAGAAATATAAAAAACAACATTTTCTGTGCTGTGTATAAAAATAGGCATCAACGACCAAAATAAACATACGATTATTGCGTAGATAGTGGAAAATTTATCTACGCAATAATCGCATATATTAGTAATAATGCTATCTAGTTTATTTACTAGTAACTGGTGCTTGGGGATTATAGTAAGCATTACTTGTACCTATTTCTATATTTTGTTCTTGTATATAAGATTGATATTGTTGCAGATCCACTAATAGTATTTGGACACTATCAGGTGTTAAGCTGTATAGCTCATTAGTATTGTTACTTTTCATAACAGCATTTAATTGAGCGGTATTACTAATAACATCGAATTTAAAAGGAGTTAAACTTAACGGTGCTGGTGTTGGAATAGCGATTGGCGGGGTATCAATTACTTTTGTGTTATTAATAGGGACGCTTGCACAAGAGGATAACGCTAGCAGCCCTATAATTATGCTTAATTTGCGCATTGCTTTACCCAGTTGCTATAATCTGTTAAACTTAAATTAGTATCTTTTGCTGTAGCGCCCGTATCAATTTCTGAGCAAATTAAAGTGTGATAAACCATACTATTTACATAATCAGCGTTAGTCTGGAGAGGTACTTCTGTATGAATTTTATTAGTATTGTTAGCTAAATTAGATAAAACATTGTCTGTTTCTTTTGAACCCTTAGTAACGAGTGTTTGCTGTAGTTTCATATTAGTTGTTAATTTTGTAATAGTGGCATTATCTGTTTGCACAGCTGATTGCAATCCCGCTACAGTCTGGTTTAATCTTGCAATTTCGTTTTGCGAAATATGCCAGTATACCCCGAACCCTAAAAGGATTACAATAATAGCACCTGCAATGGCAATTTTAATATATGATAACATTTGTTTACACTATTCAAGAGTTATTAGTAATACTTATGCATTACGTAGATTGATACTGGCCGTCGTATTTGTGTAGAGTCTCTGCTTCTGCAAATACAAGCTGTGCTACGCGCGCGCCTCGTTGAAGGTCAATATTTACACCACTGTGGTTATATAACGTACCAGCTATTTTTCCTTTGAACCCAGCATCATACAAACCAGATTCTACTCTAATGCCGTTACGATTTAGGGAACTCCGCGTAACCAGCCAAGCTACAAATCCCCAGGGTATTGTAATCTCTAAATTACTCTCAAAGTAATATACTGGTAGTAATAGGTTCTTATAATAGTTATCTACGGGATCTACTTGCTCTTTTACCACATGCGTTGTAGTATCATTGCTCAATACAAATTTATGATTAGATGCGCTACTAATCATGGAATTTCTGTACAAATGGTCACATGTAATGTCAATTGCATTAGGTTGGATCTGGTTACCCTGTAAAGCTGCGTCAATTAAAATAATATCACCACGATGGGCTAACGTCAAAGCGTGTTTAATCATAAATCAATCTTCCGGAAAAAAATAAGGATGAACCTTTGTATTAAATCTTATTACAGGCACTAGAGAGAATCTAGGGAAATCTAACCACCACATAGTGCATGATGGAACTTCGTGTGAATTTTCAAATTTAGTCGAACTTATATTGAATTCCCCATCAATAAACAGGGGTGCTAGATCATTTCTAAATATATGTAAACGGGAATCTGGGTCGACAAATAAACAAGCAAACTGCCCATCTATTTCTGATAAATCTTCTTTCTTTATTAGGATATGCAGAAGTAATTTAGTATCCCACGTAATGTTAGTGCTGTAAATATTATTAAGTCTTTCTACTTCATTCGATTTAATAATACCGTTATGCCACAAGTAAGAAGTTTGACCGTAAATGTATGTTTCTTCAGCGGGATGTATGTTTACATCAACTGTAGATAGCCCAGTCGGAGCTTGAGAGTGCACAATATAATAAGTTGTCTTATTATATTTCAAACTTTTAAAATCACTTTCTAAAAGCTCACCTTCTCCTTTTTTAATAATTTTTAATGTGTGCTTTTCATAATCATAAGCTGATAAAGAATGAGTGATTGAACCCCGGTCAAGCTGTCTATTGTATAGAGTTGATAGTTGACCTGGATGAAATGAGCCTGAAATTGCACACATTATATTTCTACTTCCGAGCGGGAATAGGCTTCTTTACTGTGTTTGCTTTATGTTCTGCGGCGGGTGTTTGTGGTGGGATTTGAATTGGTCGAGGTGCTGCAGCAATAGGATATGTGTCATCCGGCCCTAGTTCCATATCTTCACTCACTTCAACAAAGGTTGGTGCAGAGGAGCTAAGTGGTACATGGGAAGGTTCTTCTACACTTGTAGCTTTCGCTACCGGAACAACGGCTTCCGTTTCATCTGGTAAGAAAGCTCTACCGTGACTTTGCTGCTGGAAGCTTTCAGTGGCAGCAATCATACGCTTGATTGCTTCACTTACAGGGCGAAGACTTTCGTCGGCAGTATACCGAGTTAGGGTAGCACCTACAGCACGCAGAAGCTTAAGTTGTTCGTCCGCACACTGGGCCAGTGCTTGTACAAAATTTGGATCATAATGGGGCATAAAGGTTAGACTTTCTTCTTGATTATTGTTTACGTTATTGCGATTTTTTTTAATTTGTTCTTTTAGCAATGTGTTACTACTATACACCCATTTGGAAGTTAAATCAACTACTTTTTTTGGTCTGCCAACAGGTCTTTTAGTAATTTCTTCAAGCATCAGGGTTTCCGCCAGGGAATTCGCACACTATATGGTATTGGATCAATTACTCCTATATCCATAAACGCTTTAATTCTTTCTGAACAAGATGGGCATCGGCCGCATGATTCTCCCCGCACGTTAGGGTTATAACACGTTAGTGTATGTTTAGTGAATTCAACACTACTGTTATCAACCTCTTGAAGAATCTTTAGTTCATCAGTCTTCGATAGAGCTGCAAAAGGTGCAATCACCTTAATTTTAATAATACGATTTTGTGATAAACAGCTATTTACTGCATCAACAAACTGTTGGGTAGTATCGTGATAACCGTAAGCGTCGTGAATTTGTAAGCCTAAATTTACGTAATTAAACCCTACAGTTTCGGCAAAAGCTGCAGCAATTGACATGAGAATCATGTTACGATTAGGAATATATGTTTTTGGACGCGGAGAGCCTAAAACTTCCTTAATGGTGGGCATAGCCATCTCTGTATCTACATTAGCTGAAAACCCCTGAGAAATTCCGTTTAACACAGAAAGATCAAAAATACGATGTTCAATACCTAAAACAGAGCAGATTTCGGCTGCTTTATGCAGCTCTTTTTTTTGTTTCTGCCCGTAATCGAATGAAATTGCTTTCACTCGATCTACTCCGTAATGATTAACTAAAATCTTAGTGCAAATACCGCTATCAAGCCCACCTGATAACACAGAAATTACCCCCTGTGAATCTTCTGGTAGTTTATATTTAAGATTATTATTCACTGTTGAAACGTCTTCCAAAATAAAGAGTCTACGTCATGGTAATTTTCCATGCAACGATTAAGAGTTTCATGTGTATCTGCTCTTACGCTGTGAATATCAATACCACCTCTGCGTGCATAAAAATTAGCTACAAGTAGTGACTTTAGTTCAAAATTTTTCCATAGAACGTCGTAGATAATTTCCGTGATATTTTCGTGAAAGTGTTGTGAATTACGCAGAGAGATAATGTACCTATATAAGGCTTTTTCGGAGGGTACATTTTTACCTTCATAAAATATATAACTATTACCAGTATCTTTTTGATTTGTAATTTCACAATGGCTACGTAAATTAGCTGTATGTACAGCAATAGGTTTACCCTCAGCCTGAATATCTGAAAACAGAATTTTTGCATCTTCTTCCAGAGAGGTAACGGGAATATATTCGTAATCAACATCTACGAAAGGAATCTTAAAGGGCTCTTTAAACCCAAAATATTTGTCGAAATGAAGCTTCACGTAAACATTTGAACCTATAGTTTTCTCTAGGTCATTCCGGATAATGCTTGTTACTTCTTCTACATTGATAGACTTTTCATTATCAAATGAATTCAAATAAAGCTTAAGTGATTTAGACTCAACCATATTAGGGCTATCGGATTCATAGGCTAATTTTAAAATACCTGTTGAAGGTTGATTATTGGGCCATAGAAATGAAAATTCGTAAGCATGCCATACTTCGTACCCAACCGGCTCTGTAACAATATTATATTTAATACGGTTAATGTTGCGAGGAATAGCAACCAACAGCGACGCATCGTGAGCATCTGGTTGCTCGTACCTTTTCATAGTCTTACCGTCAGATGTGCGCCCTAGGTGCTTACCAATTAATTCTTTGTAATCGTCAACCATATTCATTACCTTTATTTCTTCTTTACGTTTTTCTTAGTACGTGGTTTACGAACCTTTTTATCGGTTAGCTGTACAATAGGTTCAGGGGCTGCATTAATAGCTACCTTAGGCACCATGTTATTTTTGAACTTTATAAGCTTTTCAATTCGCTCTTCAACTGTACCTGTTAAAGTAACAACTGATCGCTCATAATATTCCGGAAATGTTTCATGGAATGCATCTAGTATTCCTTTAAAGTATTCATCAATTTCATTACGAAACTGTACATCAGTTGAACGTACACCGTCATCCACAAGATCAAACTCAATAGGAATATAGGCAATAACATCAAAGCTGTGAGAGCGTAGAACATTAAAAACCACATTACTAAACTCTTTTAAATCGTTTTCTGATATTTTTCCGGTTTTATAAAGTCTAGTGGAATATACAAGACAATCTAGTGGGTGCCTGTCCGCTACTACATTATCATTGTCAGTAAACTTGTAAATATTAAAAAGATGTCGGCTCATAATAAGCGTCTGGCTTAGAGAGGTTGACTCCTCGTTAATAGGTAGTCCAAGCGGTAGAATCCACCTGGTAGCTTCTTCAACAAATTTATAATCTTTAAATTCTGGGTGATTCTTTAGCTCATTAAGTAATGTAGTCTTTCCTACACTTTGCGTACCGCTAATGCTTATATGCAAATTATAATTCCTTATTAAATAAGTACATCAGTTAAGTATCTTACCCACATTGATGTATTATGAGTAAATGATTTTTCATAGCAATCTTCTTTACCACTACATAGGTACATGCTGTTATCAATAATTTCACCTCCATCTAGTTCAGCAGTAGCTTTGTGTAAAACTGAACCATATATTACACTAACACTAGATGAAAAATCAACTACATTTCTATCTTCTAGATAACAGAAATACTTTTCAATAGGATCTTTACCCTTAAGAAATTCATAAGATTTCATATGAATTGGCGCTGGATGTAGATTTACAATATTAAATTTTTCACATATATCTGCAGGAACTATACGCATAAACCCCATTAGAGTTATAATAGTTTTTTGAGGGTTTATATTTTTCCTAATATAATTATAAATGTCATTTGGACTATTTTTGTTAGTATCCAGAATAATACTAGGTTTCCGATCTAGTCTTTTAGCTACCTCAGTTGCCGTAGATCCAGTGCGACTCTGCATTACTACCCAATAAGGATACTTTGTTACAGGTGTTTCTTGTTTAACTGTTGCTTCCTCAACCATGTAACATCTTCCTAAATTCCATAATATTACCTGTAATTATCCCCACCTGTTCTACGCTAGGTGTCCAGTCGAGTGATTCAGAAACTAATGATGTAATCTTCTGCCAATCACCTCGGTAAAATGTATCGTATTTAATATTATTCATACCGTGTACAATAGGAGAGCTGGTATCAATACTATCAATATAGCTCATTGCGTCAGTATTTTTATATTGATGTAGTTCAAATACAGGGTTTGCGCAACCTAGAAGGTGCAATGGTTTTAATTCTTTACCATATTTTTTAATTAGGTAGAAAACAAACATTGCTCTACCTAGAGCCATTGATGCCCATTTATTTGGATGAAAATACTGGAAAGAATTTGAATCAAACGGAATTGCTACTTTATTAACTGATGGAGCAATACTTTCATAACACAAAACAAGTTCTTCGAAAGTGTTGCCCTGAATTACACCTATGGATTTAATATGATCAATTCCGAATACATCCTTACGCCACTCTTTTAGGTTATGCGTTGTACCCTCTGCGTTATTTAAAACATCAGGAATAATGTAATATGTGGGCTCTAGATGTCTAATCCACCACCGGTATGCCTCTTGATCGTATGCTTCTCCCAGCTCAAAGATAGAGTTATCTAGAATCACTTCTCTACCTAAAGAAACTGCTTCCATAAACTTACTCTGGTAGTCGATATCTTCATCTAGTTTATGTATAAGACAATAATCATAATCTGTAATTAGTTGTACTTGTTTAAAAAGGGCATTTGGACATTCGTGGGCAATTTTGACCATATTATTTACTCTTTTGTAGCTGAATTTGCTGATAAAACTCTGCTTTAACAGCGGGGTCTGTATCAAATTGCCCATAAATTGTACAGGTCTGCGTTGTGCTATCGGGAGACATAATTCCACGATGATCGCAGCAGCCGTGTTTTGCTTCAATATATACAGCAACGTCATCGGAATCAGTAACATCTTTAATACGCTGAGCAATACGCACGGTTAGCTCTTCTTGTAGAGTACCCCGTCTTGCGTGATGTTGAGCGATTCTACTATATTTTGATAAACCTATTACTTTTTTACCGGGTATAATTCCAATATAACATGTACCTGTAACTGGTTGATGATGGTGAGAACATATTGAATGGATTGACGTTTTTGTTACCAGCATACCTTTGTAAAACTCTATACCTTCGTTAGGGAAGGCTGCAGCGTCTGGTTCTGGTTCGTAGCGACCTCGTAAAATTTCATTAAAATTCATTTTTGCAAGGCGCCGAGGTGTACCTTTAGCATTAGGATCGTTTCGCCAATCAATTAGTAGAGTATCTAGAATACCTTCGAACTTACTGGTAAGTTCATTAATCAATTCCTCTATATCGCTACTATTAATATGATCAGATACATTATCGCAAGAAAAGAACCTTACGTTTTTATTCTTTAGCTTCTCTATAATTTGGGTTGACTTTAATACTTTTTCAAACATTCTATCAAATAACTTTCAGCGTTTTATATGTATTTTCTGTAATTGCAAATCTAACGGGTTGTTTCCAACGACGGTCTGAATATATTGCATTAACTATAAGTGAGGTACCGCTTGCTGTAATAATAATTTTCTTAACTACACCAGTTACGTGCATACGTTTCTTTTTTGAGTACCAAGATACATTACTACCAATGTAGTAAACAGTATTACCCGTAATACCTGAAGTGGCGCCTTGTGACATTATTCAAATAACTCCTCATTCCACTCTCTATGACCTTCTCGAAAAGCCATATTTGAAGAAGTTTCTCTTACTTCTACTCTATAACACCAAATGCGTTCTGCTTCACCGGTTCCAAATACATCTGGAATAAATACTCCATTTACGTATTTGTAAATCTGATCAGCTAATTTTTCACACCCAAGTGCTGGTAGAATAGTTAACTTAGCTAGTTTTTTAGATTGAAGTTGCTTGTAGTATTCAAGCTCCGGGTCATCTTCCGCAACAAGAAGAGTATGATCAAATTGACCTTCAAGAAACTGCTTAAGAGGTTTTAGCGAACCGTAATCTGTTACCCAGTTCCGCACATCAAGGGTGTCAGAGCCGAAAAAGAAACGCATCGAGAAAGCATAACCGTGAATTTGATTACAATGTGAATCTGCTCTCCATTGGCGGTAAGCACACGGAAATGCGTCAATATATTCTTTTGTCGAGTTATGCTTATATACAACCGGTGTCATTTATTACTCTCTTATTTAAGATAACATTAAAGCATTAGTGACTAAAGTGCAAGCTAAAAATGTTTAAATTTTATTTTTTGTTTTTACGCTGCAGAGCCATCCATTCTTTATTTGCACGGGATCTTTCTATATAGTTTGCTTCTGTTATAAGACTAATACCTTTTTGTACACTATCTATAATTTGCAATAAGCGGGCCTCTGCACTTTCATACGAAGCTGAGCTAGTAATGCCGTTGATATTAGTTGTACGAGCTCTACATGACGCCGGTCTTGAGATTTTAATACTTAGTCCCACGTAAAACGGACTACCTTCAGTGAAGCTAATCTTATCTACTGAGGTGCTTACAATGGTAGTGTTAAATAGTAGTACATAATCTTCTTTTTTCCATTTACGCACTAATGCTATTTGTAGTGGTACACCTATATGTGATGCACATATTACGTCAAGTTTAAAATTATCCATATGATGTTTTAAACTTTTAACAATAATACCTAAATTGGGCGGTGGTGCATTTCTGATATTAACTTTATGTGCAGGTTTTTTACTTAATTTATCATGTGAATCAATTATGGAAAGAATAGTCATCTTAAATACCTTATTTCATTGTGCTAAAGTTTTTTACTAATTCTACTCTAATGTGATTGTCAAACTTATCTGCTAGCTGCTCACCTTTATGTGATACCACAAATATATTTTCATTAGGGGCAAAGCTCTGAATAATTTTAAATAGTTCGTCCACTCCCTCGTTATCTAACGAAGAATCAAGTGTCTCATCTAAAATAAGAAGATTACACGATATAGAATTACGCATAGTAGCTATAGCTCTCCATGTAAAAATAAGAGCTATATCAATTCTAGTTTTCTGACCCTCACTAAAGGAGTAATATGTAAACTCATCTCTATACCGGGATTTAATTTTCTCATTAAAATCTTCATCGAATTCAAACTGAACAAAAAAGTCCATTTGCTGTAGGTAGTTATTGAGATGTGTATTAATAATTGGAATATATTGTTTTATAATTTTAGATTTAATACCAGTATCTTTAAGCAGTTGAGCAGCTATTAGCATGGTATTGAGGTCTTTAGTGGCTTTTCTCTCTTTTTCTGTTAGGGTTATATATTCATCCCGAAGAGATTGTAAATCTCCACTATTTGTCTTTTGTTCGTGGTTGTTTGTTAAATCAATAATAGCTTGTTCATATTGTGTTATAAACTGTTCATTATACCTTTTATCATTTAAAGCTTGCTCTCGAAGTGCTCCGATTTTACTAATTTCATGTAGGATAGTATTTACATTATCAATCTTGGCCTGTATTGTATTGATAAATTCCACAACTTTATTATAATTAAACTCTAAATCCTGAATACTACTCAGTTTTGTGCTGATCATTTCTGCTTTAAAAGTTGGATCAATACCCTGCTTACATGAAGGACAATCTTCATGGGTTTCATAAAACTTCATATCCTTTTTATTGTGATCAAGTTTTGCTTTTGCTCTACTTCTTAATTCATTATACTCTTGCAGGGTATTAATATATTCTTGTAAGTTAGAGGTCTTCTGTGTTAAGTTATCACGCTGATTATCGTAACCTGTAATTAAGTCTTCAATTTTAGAGATTTCTTTCTTCGTCTCTCTAATTTTCTGCATATTAACTTTAATACTCTGTTCATAATCTTTTTTAATTAAAGCATTATGTGATTCATGTACTTTAATTTTAGTCTTAATAATATCGATATCATAAGCTGTATTCTGTTGTTCTTGTTTACATAGGGTAGACTTATCCTTAAGCAATGTAGACATTACCGTAAAGATTTCTATATCAAGTAAATTATCTACAACCCCCTTACGGTCCCATGATTTCTGTTGCATAAACGGCACGTATTGTGCACTTCCGAGTAGCACTATTTGCGAAAATGATTTATGGTTAAGTTTAAGTACATGTTCTTCAAGATACTTCTGATAATCTCTGGCTTTACTATCCTGATTAACTAATACATCATTCTCAAAAATTTCAAAAATAGTTGGTTTAATACCACGTCTAACAAGGTAAGATTTACCGTTTGTTTCAAACTCGACTTCAACTAATAAATCTGACTTATTGATACTATTAATCAATAAGGGTTTATTGATATTACGATACGGTCTATTATATAGTGCAAAAAATATTACATCTACCCATGCGCTTTTACCACTCCCGTTTTTTCCAGTTATAAGAGTAGTGCGACTTTTAATCAGGTCTAGCTCTAAGGTACTATTGCCAATTGATAATATATTTTTTGCTCTAATTTTTTTTATTACCAGCATTTAAATGACCTGTATTGCTTCTGAATAGAGCTCAAACATTAACTTCTTAAGATCTCCCATATCACAGCTAAGGTTAGTATACTGCTCAATTACTTTATTAATAATACTAACAGTATCCTCTGCAGCTAATGAAATATCACCTATTAGAATATTATTGATTTCTTCTAAAATTTGCAGATCAGCTACCTCAGATTCTTGAAGTCTCTCAACAAAAATATCAAATAAATGTGGTTGGGTTTTATCTTTTACTACAAGTTTTACATAACACCCTTTATATAAACTATAATTGAAATTATTGATAAACTCAACATCCCAATCTTTATCGTTATAGTCAATCTTATAAAATAATGACATATGATTAGGTACAAACTCTAAGTTATTGGTTTGATCGAGTAAAAATACACCCTTCTGATCATTAAAATCATTCCATGTAATCTCATAAGGAATTCCAATATATAATACATTACCTATATGTGATTTATGGTGAAAATGCCCAGAAATTACCATATCGAACTTCGATGCAATATCGGGATTAGTACCACTATCACATACAACACCTCTTTGCATTTCGAACCCCTGAAATTCGAAATGACCAACTAAAAATTGAGCAGAAGAAGTTTCTATAGCATCGTGCACAGCCTGTGTATTTTCCTGGCATATCCAGGGGACTAGTAGAAATTTTCTACCTTCAATCTCGAGCTCGGTGGGTGTATTAATAATTTGAATATTATTATATTTACCACGTAGTAATAGTTCTGGAGCGTTAATCTTAAGAGTATTCTTATGGTAAACGTCGTGATTACCTAATATCGTAATCAGTTTAATTTCATTTTTTTCCAGGAAATCAAAGAAAACCTCGTACGCTTCGTATAGTGTGTGAAAGTTGATATACTTTCGTCTATCAAATATATCACCTACCTGAACTATAGTTTCAATTTTTTCCTCTTTAATAAGAGGAAAAAGAACTTCATTAAAGTATCGTCTAAGATAATTCTTAAAATTAATATTATCCGATCGCGCACCGAGGTGCATATCTCCTAGAAAAAGTATTTTATTATGCATGAATGGATCGAATCCGACCCTGTTTGCTGAACTTAACTGGAGGAGCCGTATTTAGCGCATTATCAAATTTCTTCAGTGCTGCTTCACATTCAGTAATTAACCCCCGCAGGGTGTCTGCGTAATTCTGCCTAATATTTAGAGACATTGATAAATCACTAAGATTATCAATATACTGTACAATATTTACAGGAAGATTAATGTTCTTTTCGGCCATGAGATTATTTTCCTTATTATATTTTGATATTAACTATATAATACTCGAAATAGAAAGGCCATAAGATTCTTCTTTAATGCGCTTTTTTTCAGATATCTTCTCTTTCTTTATACCCATTTTTGTTTCATAATCCTGAATAAAGGCTGATACGTAATCGGGGTCGTGTTCTTTACGAGATGATACAAAGACTTCTTCGTTTAGCTGCATTGTTACAAAGCTTTTCTGTAACATTTTAAATCTAACATACTGAGATCTTTTCTCTTTATCAATTCTTCTGATAAATGCTCTAGTAATAATTAGAGAGATATATCCGAACGGGTTGTTAGAGGTACGTTCATCAAAATTATGAAGATACAGTATACAGTTTTCGATACCATCTTCTATCATTTCCTCAATCCAGGAATAGTTGGCAAAGTTACCCTTAGTTGCGATATGTTCTGCAATTTTCTTAATATCACCACCAACGTACTCAGGAATTCTAGGCATAATAGTGTTGTTTTCTTTAGCAACTCTACACGCCTGCGCGTATGGAGTAATTTCTTTTAATAGTCTTATATTGTCAATATAGTTAGCCATTTAATTACTCTTCTTTGGATCAGGTTTATTGTTGTTAAATAATTTTATATTACTATCAACAACAGTATTACCTGTAGGCTCTAGTTCCGGTAACTTCGAGGGGCCATCTTCAAGCTCTGCTACCTTTCTTCGTTCAGCTGATTCTTTAACAAATTCACTGTAAGATTCAAGTATCTTATTATTAGGTACATATTCAGCAATAACATGAGAGTAATTCACCCGACATATTCCAGCGGTATTATGGTAAACCCAACGATCTAACATTACAATACCTTCATGACGATCAGTATATACTACAAGAATATCACCTAACACCACGCCGTGATCAGTTTTAAGATTAACGGTACCAATAATTTCTTCACCGTTAGTGAGCTTAAATCCAACGATTTCAGCAGTTTTGTTATTTTCTACTTTATCCATTATTTTTCCTCGAGGTTTATATTAAATGTGTTGTATGTAAATTTTTCAGCATGATAATGTTTAATTCTTACCATTAAATGCTGCAGGCTATAACTTGGCTGCTTATTTCCAAAGTCATCTGCTATATCGTATAATGTCATGTATGGTTTGTTAACGTTAACTCGTAAGCCTCTACCTATTGTTTGCAGTAATCTTACTTTACCCTTATAACCTAAAGCAAGAATAATATTGTCGATATTCGGGCAATCAATGCCTTGTTGAAACGTTTTGTATGAAGCAGTTAAAATATAATCGTTTAAGGTTTTCATCTTTTCAATAATTTTAATTCGCTCTGCTAGCTTTACTTCTCCTGAAATATAAAAAGTATTCTCTCTCTCTTTCTTTATCATATCATTCAATATCTTACCGTGACCATCGACAAAATTGAAAATAATTAAGGTGTTACCTTTTAGGGATAGTGAAAGATTTTTTATAAACCTATTTCTATTCTTATCGGCTATAAGATAAGCAACTTCACTTTGATAATCAGCACCCTTTAATAATGCTTTAGATGATTTCGGATGCTTTAACACTAATATCTTAATTTTAATTTCAGAAGATACGCCTTTATCAATCATCTCTCGATTTGTGGTAACAGTGTAAATAGGTCCAAACATACCCTCAAGTACTAGTTTATTAATTTGAACATCTTCCAGAGTACCTGTAAATCCAAATCGATACTTGGCGCTATGTATGTTTTGCATTAGTTGTATTGCTGATTTACCCTTTAATCCGTGACACTCATCACCGAAAACTGCGCCAAACTTTTCAAAATACTCTGATGGTAACTTGTATAAAGATTGCCATGTACCTATGAATATACGAGCATTATCATTCTCTTTATCAGTTCCTCCCATTACCTCTTGTATTTCACCGTTATACCCGTAATCAGATATAAAGTTATCTCTTAACTGTCTAACTAGTTGAATGGATGGTACTATAATTAGTATTTTTTTATTCTGCGTTGCTTCGTAAAATCTCGCAAGGTAATACTGTGATAGGCTTTTTCCGGAATTGGTTGACGATAAAATTACAGCTCTTCCATTCCTTACGCAGTGAGTAAAGGCTCTTATTTGATGATCTCTTAGTTCATATTTACACGGAATATTTAAGGTTGATATAAATTGTTCTGCTTCTACTTTTGAAAACTCTTTTGAATTATTCTTAAAGCTAATATCGTATTCGTAACCTTTACTGCTTAGTAACTCTTTTAATTTCTCAAGTAAACCTACGTATATTGTATGTGTTTTTATATTAAGAAGAGGTATCCTTCCGTCCCACAAACGTTTTTTCACCAGCGGGTGATATTGGTAGTTATGTGCAAAAAATGTAAAATGTTCACGGATTTCATGAAGGGTACTTGGTTCAGCGTCTACCTTAAGATACAACTCATTTAATTTTGATATATATACTTTAGACATTACGAGCCGTTAGACCACTTTAAGAAATCTATAGCGTTTTTTATATTAAAATTGCGATTATTAATCGATTTAATAATCGCATCTAGTAAGTCAACTTTTTCCTTGTATTCAGAAAACTTAAGTCTTAATTTAGCTAGTTGTTCATCACTCTCGAGGTATAGAGGGAAGTTTTCTTTTAAAATCTTTAAGGGAAAGGGTGAGAGTTTATAGGATTTTAGCTCTTCTTCTGGAAGAATACCCTGATAGTATTCCGTTTTAATTTTAAGAGCTTGTTTATATATTACCTCAAATTGCGCAAGTTCTTTTTTTGCACTCATAAAAAGCTTGAGATATTTATGATGGAGTTTAGGTATTTTTAAACTCTCTACTGTAAGTTCGGAGGAATCTATATTCGTATCCTCTGACCATAGTTCTAGTATTTCTGTAATTTCCAAGTCAGCCTCAGTATTTTATTACTTATTATTAATACTGTTTATATTAGCTTATGCGGCAAAAGTCAACTGTTAAATGTGTAATTATTACATAATAAGTTGCGTAGGGGTGTTTACGGTATTAACTGTAAACGTTTGATACATAAATTTAGCGGTTGCTGTAACGTATTTGACATCAGAAGATGGTGAGGCAAATTCCATATTAGTTAAATCAATAGGAAATAACTTTTCAAAGAAAATTTCTCGAGTAGGGACTTTAAGATTATTCATGATAGACAGTGAACCTGATGTATACTGCCCTGCAGTTGCGTATATAGTGGAATATTGATCCCAGCTGTCAGGAAAACCTATAAGTGTTAACCATTCGAGAATTGCAAAATAGTTATCACAATTTTCATCAACCATAAATGTAATTTCAAGAGGTGACACCTCAACGTGATCACCCGTCACTCTCATATCCTGGAAAGGTGTAGGTATTTTTACGGGAGGTAGCATTACCCTTGGTAATGTAACTCTATTTGAGAAAAAGTTTATACCTGGGTAATTTAGAATATTTAATTGAAAATTCAGGCTCGAGAGAAAATTTATATTACTCGGCTGGCCACTGATTTGTCCTGACAACTCTTTATCCTTATCTAGCAACTAATAACAGTTGCACTGGTTGAGAAAATAACTTATATACACCGAAGGTGGTCACGAAGAGGAATATGAAGAAACTCTTTAGTAATCTTTTAGAATTCTTCTAGAGTTTATCTAGAAAATATTTAGCTTAACTAGAAAGTGACTAAAAACAGCAACTGTACACGAAGTGTACCCGAAGGTAATTAGAATGATTCAAGTATATTTAGCAGGACCAATTAACGGTACCTTCTATACAAAAGAAACAGATTGGCGGTCGCAAGCGACCGCGGAATTAAAATTCCAATCCAATGTATCAATTAATGTATTGTCTCCTATGAGAGGTAAGGATGAATTTGATGGAAAACTTATAGATGAAGTGACAAATCACGACCCTATAGAGTTAGTTGGTAGAGATTATTCTGATATTAGAAGATCAGACATTATTCTTTGTAATATACCTAAAAATGATAAAGATAAGATCTCTATAGGTACATGTGCTGAACTAGGTATAGCTTATGAGCGTAGAATTCCAGTTGTACTAGTTTGTGATTGGTGGTTTAAAGATCATCCGTTTGTAAAAGTTTTTTGTCAATATAAGGTCAGTAATTTGCAAGATGGTATTACAAAAATCTTCGATGTATTAGGTTTATAATAACTTGATTTACATAGTAAAATAAGCTATAATGACATTATAACAAAGGTTTAGAAATGCAAATAACACAACAGATACCTAAGAATACATCAGGAAGAGATTTCGTTATTGGAGATCTCCATGGATGCTTAGATGAGCTTAAACATAAAATGGATCTATACAGAGTTGATATTACAAAGGATCGTATATTCTCTGTTGGTGATCTTATAGATAGAGGTCAACACTCATATGAGTGCTTATCTTTGATACTGGAACCCTGGTTCTTTGCTGTTCGCGGTAATCATGAAGAGCTAATGTTATCTGCTATTAGTAACTACGATGTAACACAGCATAACGGTAGAATGTGGTATCCCAACGGTGGAGATTGGTATATAGAGCACCAGAAAAATCACGGCACCATTCCTAAGGATATTCTGCAAAAGGTATCGGTACTACCGTTTATCAATGTAGTTCAAACACCTAGTGGTAACCGTGTTAATATATTACATGCAGAACTTCCACCTAATACTACGGATTACCTTATTGATACAGAAGGGTTTGCTATGTACGAGCTAAGCTCTCTTCTTTGGGGTAGAACCCGTATCAGTAATCTTAATAGACATACTACTGAAGAACACTTTACAACAATGGATAAAGATTTAAGCCCTACGTATGTAGGACATACTGCTGTTAAGAAACCATTTTCAATAGGTAAATATAATTACATTGATACGGGTGCAGTATTTGATGGTGGATATTTAACTATGATTGAGCTAACCTAAGTGTATACATAAGTCAACGTACCACAATCCCATATACGCTTATAGCCGAGCTCGGTAACCATTTCGAGCTCGGTCATTTGTGTCCGATCGATATTGTCGTTAAACTTCTTATATAAGCGCTTCTTTTGAAACTGCATTCTACTATAGCGAACTAGGTAATTAGTGTTCTTATGTAAATATGAATACGATGGTAAATTAGTTCGAGTTAACGTAAACCCGTTACGTGAATACACATTACCTGTAGATATTCTACGGTCAGCATATGAGATTATACTACCGCTATGATTTAATCTGAAATATTTTAATAATTTACTAAATCCACCAATAACATTAGTGTTAATTTTATTTGCAAATCTTATTAGTTCCCATTGAATATCTCGTGTAAATCTTGGTATACCGAAAGACATTACAGATACTAATATACCATCATATACTAGCCCGTAAGCAACTTTAGCTTGATCTCCACCCTGAATATGATTAGCATTATAGAAATTTATCCGATCTCTCTTATCAACCTCTACTAATCTACATTTACGAGCAAATATACGGGTTGATGTTAGTTTTAATTTGTTACAGATCATAGATTTAATGATATCTTGTTTATTATCCCACTCATCTTCAAAAAAGTGTAGTAGTTGGTACCCTTTTTGTTCACAAATTAAGGTCTTATTAAGGTGATATTTTCTATCTTTTTTCAGAGCAGCTGTTGTTTGTTCGGGTTGCTCTAAATGGTAAAAGTTTCCATTAAATTCAATTGCTAAATTATGTTCTGGTATAACAATATCTAGTTCAAATCCGTTACCTAACAAAACTCTATTACCCGTAAGTATTTCTCCCGAATAAATTGATCTAATGTAATCGATAAGATTTAACTCTTTAATCGACTGTGTTTTATTAGATTTATCATATTGATTAGGTTTCTTTATATCAATATTGTGTTGTTTAATTATCTTCTGTACAATATCAATATACGTATTATACTCTTTTGCAATAGTATTAAGTGTTTTATTGTTAACAACATACTCTTTGTATATTACCTCATATGTTAAGCTAACTCTTGCATCTGTATTTCGCTTACGATTACCACCTTCGTTGATATCAATATCATGAACTCGGAGAGCCTTTAAAACCGGCCCAAAAGAGCAACCTAAAACAACAGCTATATCTTCATTCGACAAGCCTGCTTTTCGCTGACTCTCTAACCAGGATTTATCCGACAGTTTATTATGTATTTCACTATCTAAGCGTTTGTTTGTTCGAGAGCAATCTGCACCACAGAATAAACGAAAACCTTTACGTGGATCGTCATAGTAAAAAGTAGCGTGCTTATCACAACCTTTACATTTAGGTATAGACTGAATATTATTCTTTATACAAAACTTACGTAATGCTAGTAAGTTAGGTTTACCTTCATACACGTCAAGAAATCTAGTACTGTGCATAATTTCTGTTTTATTCATACTAGTATTTATGATAAATTCCACCTGAAAATCAACTACAAAACTAGGCGAAATCAGTGGTTCACTCTGAAGTTACCTGTAGCAAATTTGTTTTATTGGTGATTTAATATCTCGCTGGAGAATAAACAAAAAGAAACCTCGTAGCAAATCACTACGAGGTTGTCTTAAGAACCCACAGAATGCTGTGGTTACATTATGTTAGCAACAATAGTTCTACGATAGTAAACGTTAGTATCAGCAACTAGTGCACCAAGTTGCTGAATTGGCAGTGCACCACCAGCGAAAGGATTGGCTACCATACCATATCTTGTCTTAAAGCCTATCTTAGGTTGAAAATTCTCATCGCCAACTGCACGAACCATCTGCAGAGGAATATAAGGGCAATAGAATAGGCCAGCGTCAAAAGGAGATGAGCCTTTATAACCTAGAGTAAAATACTGACCACTATCAAGGTTATTAGGACCAACAGCATATGGATCAATATATACCTTAATACGGCCATTCAGAACACCGGCGAAGGTATTACCAGTATCGTCAACCTGTAGCTCGTTACTAGCAAGTGCGGGAGCATAATCAAGAACACCGGCCATTGATAGAGCAGAAGCAATATCAGAGGTGCAGATAAGAACGTTACCTTTGCCACGACGAGTTGACTTGGCAATCTGGTTAGCTTCACGCTCAATCTGGAAGAGAAGGCCTTTGAAACGCTCAACAGACCAACGACCGTTAGAATCGATATCAAGATCGAAAACGCCAGGAGTGTTGGTATTAACCTGAGAACCTGGGGTTGCTACAATGTTAATTGTACGAACAACTTCACGGTTGATTTCAGCAAGAATCTCAGTAGAGAGAATATTAGTGAGCTCAGTGTCAGCATCAAGACCATGAATGGCCTTTAGATCCTGCGCGAGTTCAAGAGAATATTCTGCCTTTAGAGCGCGTGAGAGAGCAGTAACAGTTACCTTCTCAATGCTGATAGCCATCTGAGCGAATTCAGAGTTACCAGTTGCACCGAGGGCTTCAGCCTGCGCACGTGACATACCACCGGCATAGTTGTATGTATTTGAAAGAGCAAGGTTTGAAGTCTGAGTAGTACTACCCGGTAGAGTACCTACCTGGCTCTGACCCTGTGTGGTATTACCAGACACAATGGTTGAGAAGGCAGTATTTGGTTCGTAGTAGAACGCTTCACTATTTGAAGTCTGATTAGCATATAGTGCACGAAGAGCAAAGATAAGACCGGTAGGACCAGACATAGGCTGAACACCGCAAATATCATATGCAATTAGGTTAGGAGCAGACCTACGTACGAGAGAAATTAGAATAGGATCATACGTTGAAATCCCAGTCATGCTATTGGTAGGAACAGTATCATCTTCCTGAATCATAGCACCGGAAGTAGATCTACGGTTCTTAATATCGTTGTTAGTCTGCTCAAGCATAAGCGCAGTAATTGAACGCTTATACGGATCTTTAATTGCGGGTAGATTCTCACTTTCGAGAATTGGGGCCCACTTTTTAATAAGTGCTTTATCTTCGTACATGGATGACATTGTAGTTATTTCCCTAATTGAGTAATCTGTAATTATTTATGCTTACTTAGATTTCGCTAGATATTGTGCGGTAGCAGCGATTAGCGGATCAACTGATACGGTTACCGGTGTATGAGAATTATCTTCCTGGATAACACCATCAATTATTTCTACACCAGCAGGTCTATTGCTAGGAAAATAGGATTCTTTGATAATGCTTATCTTTGATTTAAAATCTGCTTCTGAGTCGCAAGACTCAGAAATAACCTTTACTAGTGATTTGAACTTTTCCTGTTCAAGAACTGTTAAATCTTTAGAAGTATCTTCTAGAATTTCTCTAAAACTAGCCTTTTTACTACCGGTTTTAAGTTCCATATTTTCTTTAATTAGCCTATCGATTTCCTGGCGAGCGATAGTTACCTCTTCGTTAACCTGCTTATAAAGATCTACCTTACCTTCTGGTAGCTCAACATAATGTTCCTTAAAGAGTGTTTTAAGCCCGGTAATAAACTCGTTAGAAATATCAACACGAATTGATTCCTCGAGAGCTAATTTATTCTCCTTAACCCACTCTTCACATGCATAAGTTAGATAGTTATCAACACGCGTAGTAAGCTCATCACGTAAAGCAGTAACCTCTTCGACCAGAAGAGAGTCAAACTCTTCCTGAAGCTCTTGCTGTTTTACGGTAATAGCGTTAAATACTGAAGATTCAAAAAGAGTAGAAGCGCGAGCTTTAAATTCTTCTGTTAGAGTAGTATCATCGCCAAATACCATCGCTATATCTTCGCGAGTAAATTGGCTTAGTGCATCAAGAGGGGAACCCTTCATTGCAATAGAAGCTTGATTCTGCGCAGAAGTATCTCTCTCACCTGGAGCGCGCTCTGGTCCAAACTGAGACATAATCTTATGATACATTTCAACCATTGGTTGATGATCAAGATTACCAAGCTTGGCAAGAACGTCAGCTACCATGCGTGAACGGGTATCAGTCATCTGAGCAGCAACCTGTTCAGGAGTACCAACTGGGTTTTTATCTGGATAAGGAGCTGCAGTAGGTACAGGGGCCATATCAAAGGCTGTGCCTTCGGTACCTTCTTTTACTACGATTGATCCGGCTTTCTTTGACATTAAAATTTTTCCTTATTATACATTTATTTATAATTATTTAAACCGCTAAGAAAATTCTTAAAAACACTTACTTGATCTTCAAGAATATTTTTCGAGTTGTGCATATGGGTTTGAGCTGAAGCAGCCTCCTTCTCAGTCCATACCCCGTTGATAATAGCCCATTCTTTGTCTTCCATAAGAGCTGTTACAAAGCAATCTGGCCCAGATGGATCAGCTACAATATCAGATGGTGTGCAAATTCTAAGATCTGATTGTATGTGGCTAACCCCATTAATTTCTTTCATGGTACCAACGCATCTTATTGATACACCCAATCCAGCTCCCTCCTTAACGAGAGATTGCGCAATTAAACCAAACGGGGTATCAATAAGCTTAGCTTTACCGATGTAACTGTTACCCTCTTTGATAACAGAGTGAAACATGTGAGACACTCTTTCAAGGTTTATCTTAGGTGTATTAGGGTGACCTAGCTCGCCATACGCACGCTTCTTATCAATATGTGATAACTGATACTGGGACATCTTCTCTTCCATAATAGCACTGGAAAAGCTGCGTTTATTCGCAGTAACAGTATCAAGTTGAAGAATTGGCCCGACGATAAAAATTGATTTAATACCATTATCTTCTTCAATAACGATATTAGATTCCTCTATTAACTCTCTAATTAATATCATTTATGAGCTCTTTACTAATTCGAGTACCAACATACCTGTAGTACCGGTTACACTAAAAGAAGTATTTGATACTAAGTTTATAGAAGTACCGCGCTCACCAAAATCTAGCACACCCCAAGCAGCACCGCCAGTATCGATAACAACAGCGCTATTACCATTTAACACCTGCCAATCCGCTCCAGTCCATAGAACACGACTAATATTAAGGTGGTTAAAGGTATAAGCACCATTTTGAAAAGTTGACCATGGTACAGTATTCCCTCCGCCAACAAAGCTTAAAACAGCTTTCTGAGTTGCATTATAGTTTACTGTTAATGTAGCAGCCATTAGTATTACCTATTTAAAATTACAGAGAAGCTTTAATTGATAGTAACTGGTTCTTGCTGGTATAATCGTTAGCTTTTTTTGAAGCTTCAGGTGTTTTTAGTTTAGCAGCTCTTGCGTGTAGTTGCATAGCATGGAAGTGTGCTGACGATTCCTCAGCTTCACCTGCTTTCTTAAGCTTATCTGACCTTTCTTTATGTATAGCTGCAAGGTCGTGATGGTCGTAAGTTTCGTCTTCGTCTTCATCTTCTGATACTACATTACCCTGAGGAGAAGCTTTAACTGCCTTAATGAAGTGATTATAACTGCCGTATTCATTATCTTTTCTATCTTGAACATTACGTGCACGGTTTTTTGATTTATATTTACCTACGGTAAGCCCAGTCTTTTTATCAATAACATGGTACATAACATCACTATCTTCGTCTTCATCAATTACTGCATCTCGGCCGTAAACTTCATAAATTGTTGAAACAGCTTCTTGTAGCTGATCTAAAAGCTCTTGATCTGAAAACCTATCTTCTGGATAAAGAGCAAGCAGCTGTTGCGCAGCAAACGGAGTAATAGTAATTTCACCACCAGTAGGTACTTCGATATCAGCACCATTAGGTTCGTTATCAATGGTGTACTGAAGAGCCTTTCTAATACTATTTACTTCAATAGTATTGCCATCTTCTGTGATATTTACTTCTTCAGAAGCTAACCTAGCGCGTGCAACAGTATGCTTATGTTTAATACGGGTAGCAGTATCGTAAAATCTACGTGCATAATCTTTATAATCAGCAGCTTGTTCTGGATTTTCTGTATTACGTGAAAGCTTTGAATATTTAAGACCAATCACAGCGGCTGATGCAGCATCCGTAGGGGTAGCTTCGATCTTATCGTTGGTAGCGTATCTTGAATAAGATGATTCCTGCAGTGTATCCTCGTTAATCATATTATGCTCGTAGTCAAAATGATGAGCATTTAAACTATAATCATGAGCTTCAGGTGCACCTTTAGCAATCGCTTCAGCTGCAATATTATGGTTTTTAGCAGACGTTAAGTAATTAGCTGCAGCCGAAGAATCACGATCATGTAAAGCATTAAACTTTTTTTGACGATTATGAGAAGCATACTGGTGGTAGGTATGGGCAGCGTTGCTATTATCTCCCGTAAATACTTCTTCTTTATGAAGATTCTTCCACATAACAGCAGCGGCTACGCGCTCACCAGCTTCTTTAGATCCGTAACGTTTTGCAGCCTTTTCAGCTATCTGCTTAAAGTGTTTACCGGGTTTACCAATATCATCACCTTTGTGAATCTTCTTTTCAATAGCTTTATTTGATTCCTCATTAATGTGTGGAAGCTCATCCAGACCACGTCTACGTACTTCAGTATGAATATGGGTTTCATTATCACTGAAATGCTTATGTAGATTTTTATAGTGATTTAACATCATTGATGTGTGCGCAGTATCAACTGGGTAATCTTCGCCGGCGCGCTCTTTAGCGGCAACTATATTATGAGTATGCTGAGCGTTATCAATGTTTGTTAGATTATTACTAACTTCTCTTTTAGCAGCCTGGTGTCTCATTAAGAGGTTATCATTAGGGGTATTAGCGAAGAATGCAGAAGTATCGTTGGCATGCCCTGGGTGGTTAGGGTTACTCTCACGTGCTTCTAATTCTTTAACAGCATTAGCGTGGTATTTTTTAAACTTAGCTTTAGTACCTGAAATATCCCCAGATTTAGCAGCATACTCGCGAGCAGCTGGTGTCATACCATGCTGAAAATCAGTAAGACTTTTAATATGCTTCTTTAAGCCATAAGTATCAAGTCTCCGTACAAACTTTACGTGATCTTCAGAATCATCTGTATCTTCGTATATTAATACGCCGTCAAGAAAAACATCCTCAGCGTATTCAGCGTTTTCCTTAGGTATAGGTTGATAACCAGATTTATGTTTTACATTATTAGCGCGAAACGGAGCCCCGTCAGGGGTACTAATAGGGTAATCATATTCATCTACAGGTAGTGCTATAAGTTTATTTACACTAGGACCGTTCCAACCAGGCATACGATCGGATAAAAATGTACCAGGTACCACATTAAGGTGGGTGCGAGTAACCTTAAGGGCTTCTTCTACTATTTTATTTTTATTTACTTTTAACATTTTTATTACTCAGCATTTCTGGAGTTAGAATCTTGAAACATAGATTTTGTAAGTTTCTCACGTAGATGGCCTACCACCTCAGTAACTTTCTCTGCTAGAGCTGTATCAACAGCAGAAAGAACCCCTGCAGGTTTGTCACTAAATGCTGAATCAATAATGTCTGTAATAGGATTGGGCACTGTAATATCCTTTATGTTTATTTATATATTAGTAACTTACAACTATTTCTTTTTAAGTTTACTCTGGTGTTCTCTATTTTTATCATTTTCTTGAGCTTGAAACTCACGTTGCTTATCTGACTCTACAGTAGGGTCAGATGGAACCATAGCAATTTGAGCTTCAGATTGAGCTGTTTCAGCTTGCATTTTAATAACATTCGACGTAGAAATAGGCTCACCGTTAGCAAGATCTTGCTGAATTTGTTTATTAATTTCTTCTATTAATGCATTATCAAGATTAAGAATTTTTGTATCAACGTAATCTTTACTGAAGAATGTTCCAATAAACGGTAAAATCTGGTTTAAAGTCTGCAATTTCAAAGATAGGTTTTGCATTTCAAGCAGGTGATCAAAATGAGAATCATCGTGATACTTGTATCTAATGTTGTTTTTAAATGATCGCCAGTCCTGCTCTGTACATATATTCTTAAGTATCAGCTGTCTTTCGAGCGCGGTGGTAAATATAGTTGAGAATCTCATACGGAGTGTATTAACCAACCGGTGGAAAACAACTTCCTCGTTAGTAATCTGAGCTGAAGAACCGAAAGATGACAGCGAATCAGGTTTCAAGCGGGATAAAGGTACATCAAGTGCCTCATATAACTTTTCCTGAAAATATTCAACATCGCGCATTTCACCTAAATTATCACCTGACGGGAGAGTATCAATCTTGATGCCACGCTCACCCCCTCTTGTGGGTAAATAATAATCCTCTAGAATAGTTTGATGCTTTCGATCATCTCTAATTTCACCTGTGGAGGAATCGTAAATTAGCTTTGATTTATTTGTGCTCATTACTGAACGCATATATTCGTCAGCTTTAGGTTTAGGCATATCACCTACATCGACAGTAAATATACGACGTTCCGGCGCCCTAACAATTCTATAAATAATAGCAGCGTCTTCCATATATCTAAGCTGATTAAAAGGTCTAATAGCCTTGTGAAGGTAGCTTAGTACGTGTCTATTATAACGATCCGTTAGCCCTGAGGTTGCAAATACGATTGAATCTCTAGCAATTTTTAATCCCTGGACTTTATTTTTGGCGAAACCGCTTTCTGAATAAATGTAATATTCATTAGTATTTTCAACGGTTTTCTTACCCTGGGATATCATAGCTGGGTCAGTAGCAGGAATAGTATAAACTTCGCGTATCTTTTTGAGTTTTAAGGTATCAATAGGCCTTAACTCTTGTATACCAGCAAGGGTATTCTGAGGATCAATGATTGCATGCATATACAATCTACCGTCAACATACCATTTTGTAAAGTATTCACTAGCAAATTTATTAAAATCCATCAGGTTTAAGAGGTACTCGAATTCCTTGATAATAATTGCCTTTACTGTAGGTGGTAGTACAGTATCATCAATATTATCAAGTTCTAGAGAAACTACTTTATTCTGCTCATCGTAGCAAATACATTCTGTTACGATAAACTGTAGAGCTTTACTACACTCGGGGGTAAGAGACATATCTCTATACCGCATAATAGTATCTGTTTCGTCCTTGGTGTTACCTTCCAAGTCCAGAAACACCCCGTATGCGCCGCCTATTGCTGACGTTAATGTAGTAACAGTTTCATCAGTAGGTCTGGGTGCAAATGTAGGTAACATTTGCACCGCTGTATTACTCTCAGCAGCACGCTTAATAGTAAACCCAAAGAGTTTCATATCAGCCATAATATTTACTCCAGCAGTTAGAAGCTACCAGGTGCTGGAATTCCAGTAATAGTAGGAGATACAACTTCAAACCAATTATATAACCAGGTTACCTGAAACATCTCAACTTTATTTGATTGAGACCAATCAACGTCAATATCACCCACAACAGAAGGCCATATACCGGAAAACTCATAAGTACGAATAGGTACACCAGTTTTACTAAACTGTGTAACGCTACCAGTGCCTTCGTAGAGTGTATAGCTAGAAGTTGGTAATTGCCGAACGTTGGATTTGAGTGCATTCATAGAGTTTGACCAACCCTCAAGTGCATTACGAATGATGAAGTCTTCATCATTATAAACCATGGTAGTCCATGGTTTAAAGGTTCTATCCCCCGCTAGAGGAATAGTTCTTCCGAAGTAACTCACGTTAGCTGGTTCAACAATAAAGGAAGGAAGTTGAGTGGCAGCTACTCTAAATGGTACCTGTAAATAGCCCGAGTTATCAATAGGACTAGTAAATTGTGCGTAGAACTGGGTTGGTCGAGCCATATCCCCCGTTAATTGACTACGAAAAGCTGAGATGTCGAAACCACCTGACATTTTTTTATCCTTGAAAAACCAACGTGAATATGTTATAATGATATTTATCTATACCACTTATTAAAGGAGTATATTTTGCGGAACCGAATAACCGTATTATTTATGTTTATTTTTATGTATACCGTACTATCAGCACATAAAACCGAGCAGGATCAAATTATAGACGTACAGCAGCACTTGGAACCTAGCACTAAACCAATAGCTGTACAAAAACAAAATTGGAATAATGTTTATGTAAAATATACCGGGTTTATTAGTAAAGCCTCTAATACGACCCATATTAAACCACAGTTAATTGTTTCTGTAATACATACAGAAACAGGTGGTGAATTTAGAGTATCTTCTGCTGGTGCAATTGGCCCGATGCAGATTAAACCTACTACCGCTAGAATAGAGCATGTTAATGCGTGGAATTCTCAGCAAAATATTATGGGAGGTACAAAATACTTACAATATCTGATAGTAAAATATCACGGTGATATTAAAAAAGCTTTAGAAGCTTATAATTGCGGACCAACAAGAGTAGATAAAGGTAATATACCTCGCTCATCCGTGACGTACGCCTCAAATATTATTAAATTTATGAACAATCTGACATAAAGACGGAGCCTTAAGGCTCCGTCTTTATTATATAGTAAATGTTATAGTATATAATTAGCTAGAAGAACCGACAATTTCCTGAAACTGAGCAGATCCACCTATCGCAAAAAAGTTGAGTTGTATGTCGTTTATACTTCTCGCGGGCTGTATAAAGATATCCCCCACAAACCCTTTAGCAGAAATAACCTGATCAGTATTATTACTACTATCACATATAACTTTAAAGTTTGTAATGCCGCGCATACCCTGGATCTGCTTAAGATATGGATTTACCATATTCTTAAATAGCTGCTGAGTAAATACATCATTAAACTCAAATAACATCGCTTTTGCAGCAGCAGCAAGTGCGACTTCAATAGCAATAAACATACGCCTCACGCCGACAGAATTAAATACGCTACCGTTATCACCCAGGAAAGTATCGTCTCCGAGTAGAAGAGTACCATTACCGGGGGTAGATATAACCGAGTTAATACCTAGAGGGTATAGAAGGTCACGATCTGCCTTACTGGGGTTATAAGCGAGTTTTACAACGTTTTTAATATTACCGCGATTATAACCTGCAGGGCTCCACCATACACCCTTAGTGCCGTCAGTTTGAGCCATTAGCCCAGCTGTATCACCGTTTAATGGTACATAGCGGTATACATTATTATAGGGGTCATACATATACTTGTAGCCGGAATCACCGAAAGAATAAGAACTTCTGGAAACATTTGGTACAGTGTTGTTAATAATGGAAAGAGCTTCACTACCTTTGTTATTAACAACAAAAGATGGGTCGGGTGACCAAGTTACAATACTATCTCTACGCACTGAGCAAATATTATTAATTATATAATTAATAACCTGCGTATTGCCCGTACCGCCGAGGGGTTTACCGGCAAGATATAGGTTAGGGGCAATAATTTCCGAGTTACCGAAAAGCTGATAACCTGCAGAAACAACTGCAGGGGCTACTGTGGCTTCTGTAGAAGCGCCATCAGAACCAGCGCTGAGTCTCTGAGTATACGGTGCAAGACCTAACGGGGTGGCTGTATTTGATGTAGTGGTGTAGCTCGCCTGGCGATCATTAAGCCAACGAATATAAGAAGATTGCTGATTAATAACCTGTACGTAATAGTTAGTGCCACCCACTGCATTTAGAGCATCACTAGCTCTTGAGAGATTCTGGTAGGTTTCAAGTACTTTATTAACATTACCTGTAAGTAGCCCAGCTTGATCTACTACAACTACGTGCATTGCATCGCCTTTACCACCTCTTGCAGCAACGTAAGGAGTGGTATTAGGAGCTGCTTGCACAGTATTAAAATACTGCCAGAAACGTGTAAGATAAGAAGCACCACTCTGAGTATCAGTAGCAACTATCGCAATATTTGCGCCAAGTCTATAATTAGAGCCTAGCTGCAAAGTAAGCACAGATGCAGTAGCATTGGAGGTAATAACACTATTATTAGTTACCTGAATATTCTGATAGCCTAGTGAAGAATTACCTACGCGAAGATAATCACCAACCGTAAATAATCCAGCGAAAGTATTTGCGGCTGTATTACTGGTAAAATCGATTGTTACGTTATTTGATCCTACAACGAAAGGAATAGATACGCCTGTAGTATTACCGCCAGCACCAGTAAAAGCAGTATAAACATCTTGTGAAAAAGCGTTGGCGGAATCACAAATAGAAATCTGAAGAGAATCACCAAGAGCACCTGGATATCTAGCAACCCATAATACGTTTAGGTTTGCAGTATAACCGGTGTTAGAAACTTTAACTATATAATCATCACTATTATAGATGCTAACGCTAGTGTTAGACACTGCGGTAGACCCTGGTGTAGTTGCGATTGCACTTGTTACGTCATTTGCAGCTACACGATTAACTAACAGAGAACTAGAATACGCTAGGTAACTTGCACCAGTAAAGAAAGTTTCTGCATTAAGATTCGTAGGTGGTGCATACAAGGTTGCAAGAGCACCTGGCGTAGAAACCACTCCCATACTATTAACCGGGCCCCAGCGGAATAGACCAGAAAGTGCAGCTTGGGTAGTAGATGCTTGAATAATAGCCTGTGATAAATCGGTCTCCGTAATAGTAACGGACGGAGAAGGTTGCACTTGGAATGCGGTTGGTAGAGTAGTACCTGACATTTTTAAATTCCTTGGGACATACGTATAAATTCTATATTCTTATTTATCGATCCCGATGATTGGCTTAACCTATAGGCCATATCATATTAAATGCTCCTGAGCTGTCATTATCAGTTTGGTAATCATCTTTCATCCATTTACTAAAAATAGTATCTGAAAGAGTAGGCACATAGGAATTTCCGTTGTTATCACTAATTAAAAGAGAGGGAAGAAAATTATCGTCAATATAATCATCTTTTCTATCTAGTAATTTTTTACGTAAATCGTGATCCGTTAATTGAGTAAATAAACTCTCACTTGCAAGCCATGCAAATAATACAAGTGTCATGACCATATCATCTGTAGCATCACTATCAGGGTCTGCTGCGTATGATTCTTTTACCTCAACAAACTGGCATAGCTCATTAATCATATCCTCATCAGGTACAATTAATTTATCCTGCTCTATCATTTGCTTTAAGCTTAAGCACCCTATACGCTTAATCTTTTTATCTGTATCTACGCCTACTGTACCAGCAACTAGCGAAGCTAATCTTTGCTTATGATTCGTATTATATGTGGTACGAATCATATTATCGTAGCCAAGATCTTGATGAAGTATGTAAGCTACTTTATCTACTTTATTTGTCTCAATAAGACAATAAGCCTCATTATAATATTTTCCTAATTGGTAAATATAGTTAGGAAACACATATGGTGAAACCTCATTCGACCTAAATGTTGCAACTATTCGATAAGGTAAACTAGTGCAATCTATAACTGTAATTGTTGAATAATCTCTTTCGACACCCTTAGAAACATCACATACCATAAAGTATTGGTGATTTGATATTGAGTCTGCGAAAATTCGCATACCATTTTCAATACGTATAGGAGGAATAATAGCAAGAGTTACTAATTTTTCAGCAGAAATAAGCGTATATTGGCTACCAAGAAAGTCGCAGTTATGTGAAATAATATCATTACTGATATAAGATTGGTTATCAGCAACCCCTGCAGGATCATAAAGTATACATTTTTCTTTGATAAGTTCACAACTTAGTAGAATTTTACCACTAATTTGCTGGCCGGGCTTATAGCTTCGTGCAGCACGGTAACCTCGTTGTCCCCAAATTTGATGATTAGTAGAGCATTTCAAAATAGATGCATCTGTAAACGTTAACTTTACGTAGTTACCTTTGATACGTTTGTTTACACCTTTAAAAGCTTTGAACCCTTCAGGAGTTAGGATCTCATAACCTAATTTATTTTCTGCGAACATGTTCCGACCACGTCTTTCCGGTAACAATATTATATATACTAGCTTCTGTAACATTATATTTTTGATAATAATCTTTAGCAAATTGTCGTTCGGAAGATAATCTACCTTTAGGTATATAATTTAAATTTTGAAATAGTTTGCGAATTTCAGTTACTACTTCTGCAGATAGCTTATAGTTATAACACTGACCTCTACGATCTACGTTAAGACTGTAACCTTTAACGTTAACGTTCCACGGTATATTACCTTTCTTTACACCACCTATTCCAGGTCTCTTTTTCCCCCTCTGTATATCGCTAAAGTGATTATGGGTAAATCCCATTCGCTTACCTATTAATGCGCAAGCGACAAAATCATTCTGAAGTAAATGGATCCAATAATGCTGCTGTATCGTGACCAGCTTAAGATTTTCAATCCGGCTATCTTTATGATTACCATTGATATGGTGCAGCTCAAAGGTCCTATTGTTGATATCTTTCGGAATCGGACCATTATATAGGCTCCATAACTTACGATAATGCATTGTACAACTCAAGTATAGTCATTTTATGTACTTTACCAGATGGCAGCTTTACCGTAACAATAGTATCATCAAATACACAGTCAAATTCTTGCCGGAATTTCTGCTCACTACCAATTTCCTTAATTGTAGCTCGTTTCCATTTTTCATCTCTACCCGGCATATCCGACCAGTGAGATGATACGTGTTTAAAGCTATTGATACCTTCCTCTGCTTCTTTCCAAATTTTATAGAATAGATCCATGCCGTATGGAGTAGAAGTAATTACAATTTTAGTTTCCTCACCAGCAGAAATTACGGGGTATGAAGATGCATAAAATTCGCTCTGCATACGCATGCTAATGTGGGCAAACTCATCAAGATATATCATAGAAAGTGATTTACCTCGAATTGAACTTGAGGTTGTAGCTGCACACATCACAAGTGAGCCGTTTTCAAATTCAATATTACGAGCTGCCCATACCTTAACACCTTGCTGCATCCACATAGGTAATTCTACATAAGCAATTTTAGCTCGACGTAGAATTTCCTGGGCCTGTTCCATCTTATTAGCAAGTACACCGGCTTTATAGTTACGATTAAATAAAACATGCCAGAGAATAATTGCTACAGTACAGGTTGTATTATGAGTAACAATATAATTTTTTGTGCAGAGATAGGTATGAGTATTACTATCAACTGTTATACATTGTGTCGGTTTTGTCGTAATAAGATCAACTGATGTAATAAAT
>JAEHJW020000467.1_pt1 | contig 40459 bp, 48 predicted proteins | sample 9271431 | NCBI WGS metagenome assembly JAEHJW02 | reverse complement strand
TTAGGCGATTGCACCATGCCCCCCCGCTGCGGCGCTGAAGCGGTCGATCAGAGCGTTGAGCTGTGCGGTCGCCGAAGCGAGTGTTCCATCCGCGTGTGCGACGGCAGCCCCACGCGCGCCGAGGACTTTGTCGGTACCGATAACGATAGTACCGAGGGACCCATTTAGCATGACTCGCGCCGCGCCATTATCTTTACCGGCGATGAGACTGCCAACGGAATACAGGCTATCTGATACCACAAGTAACTCGCCATTGACGTACATGTCAATGCCGGCCGTGAAGGTGATTTTGGGGTAACCGGAATTGAGGACCATCCCGCCAGCTGACAGGGTAGAGTTCCCAATCGTCCATCCACCGATAGTGCCAGTCGCTCCATTCCACAGGAACTTATCCCCCAGTGAGAATTGTCCGCTGGAGTCAACGTAGAACGGCGTGTACGCGCTCCCGTAGATGCCGTAGCCGAGTGAGAGGTTCGAGCCCGTGATCGTCAGGCCGCCGATCGTGCCACTCGCCGCGGTCAAGACGCCCGCAGGCGACACGCTGAACGGCGCGTTCACAAACGCCGTCGCCCCAGCCCAGAAGCCGCCCGCCGCCTGCATCTCCACACGAGTGGAACCGGAACCAGCGTACAGCTCGCCCGCCGTGGCCGTGAATCCGCCGAAGGTGCCCGAGGTCGCCGTGATTGTGCCGGTGATCGTCGCGTTGGTCGCGGTGAGCGCGCCCGCGGCGGTCACGTGGAATGGCGCAGATGCCTTAGTCGCTCCACCAATGTTCAGCGCGCCATCCGCGGCATCGTTGAGCCACACCTTATTGGTCGAGCCGATCACGATCGAACCGGCGGTGACCGCGCCCATGTCGGCGGCGATCGCCGAGAGCTGGGCTACATTCAACTGCGTGGCGGTGATCGTGGCTGCGGTGATCTTCCCGCCGCTGATCGTCGTGACGTTCGCGTTCACGTCCGCTGCCGCGCCACCTGAGGCGATCTTGCCGGTCGGGTCGTAGCCTGCCGCGAACGTCGTTGAGCCGCTGATTGCGATCCTCGCTCCGCTGATCTGGATGCCCTCGGCTGAGGCGTTGATGCTCGCCACGACGTTAGACGTCTCTACCGGCGTGAAGTTGAGCTGCGCGGTCGTGATCGTGGCTGCGGTGATCTTCCCGCCGCTGATCGTCGTGACGTTCGCGTTCACGTCCGCTGCCGCGCCACCGCTGGCGATCTTGCCGGTCGGGTCGTAGCCTGCGGCGAACGTCGTCGAGCCACTGATCGCGATCCTCGCTCCGCTGATCTGAATCCCTTCGGCTGAGGCGTTGATCGATGCAACGACATTGGAGGTCTGTACCGGGGTGAAGTTCAACTGCGCCGTGGTGATCGTGGCGGCGGTGATCTTCCCGCCGCTGATCGTGGTCACGTTCGCGTTCACGTCCGCCGCTGCGCCACCAGCGGCGATCTTGCCGGTCGGGTCGTAGCCTGCCGCGAACGTCGTCGAGCCGCTGATTGCGATCCTCGCTCCGCTGATCTGGATGCCTTCGGCCGAGGCGTTGATGCTCGCCACGACGTTAGACGTCTGCACCGGCGTGAAGTTGAGCTGCGCGGTCGTGATGGTGGCGGCGGTGATCTTCCCGCCGCTGATCGTCGTGACGTTCGCGTTCACGTCCGCGGCTGCGCCACCGCTGGCAATCTTGCCCGACAGGCCGGTGTCCACATACGTCGTGGTGGCCGCGTTGCCGCCGGTCACCGTGACCGAGCCGGTGAAGCTCGCGGCGCCAGAGGCATCGACCTGCGCAAAGACGGTCGTGTTATGCCCGATCCTCACGCCGCTGCTCGGATCGATCTTGATCCATGCGGCAGTGGGCACGCCGAACGCGGCGCCGTAGGTTGTCGTGAGGTAGCCGTACAGCCCGTTCAAATTCCCGATGGCCCAGCGCGGTCCGTAATCGTTGAACGCCGCCGAGGCGCGCACGTTGCCCACGATCGTCGGGCCGTATTCGCTCACCCCTTTGACGCCGTGGACGGAGTAGAGGTCGATGAAACCGTCGCCCGCCGCGCCGGTGTTGAACACGGCGTCCCCGGCTTGCCAGTCGTTCGCGCCCGTGCCGTCGAGGTTGCGCGTGACGGTGTACACGTAGGGGCCGGTGCCGGTCGGCCCAGCCGTCACGGCCATGTACTCGGTCTGCTGCACTCCGCCGGGCGCCGTCTCCAGATAGATCCGATCGCCCACGGCCATCTCGTTGTTCTCGACGGTGATCGAGGTGCCTGCCGCCGCGACGTCCGCGGTGAGCTTCGTCGTCGGCCCGACGAGAATGCGCCCGCCGATTGTGGCGATCGTGTTCTGCGCGACGAGAGTTTCGACCTGTAGCTCCGCCGCGAAGAGCGATCGCCACTTGGTGTACGGCGAGCCCAGATCATATGTGGTCTGCGCGTTAGGTCCGACGTGGCCTGCTGATTCGAGTGGGAATGCGGACGGAGTGCATTTCACGCCGATGCCGACGTTGTTCACGACGGCCGAGACTGCGGACGTCGCACCGGTCACGAAGAGCACGCCACGACTGTCCACGTTCCGCGATTGCAGCACGAGGTGGCCCGCTTCATTGAACGGGTAGGTGGTGCCCGCGCCGCTCGTGCGGTACAGGTAGACGAGTCCGGCGTCGGTGGGCGGGAGCGCGGCGAAGCCGCCCGCCGCCGAGAACGAGCTTGAGGTTCGGACCCAGCCGTCAGCAAGCAGATTGTCGTTGCCGGGGTCGGAGTCCCCGCCAACGTGCAGGCCGCCGTTGATCGCGAGCTTTGCGGCCGCGGTTGACGTGCCGATGCCCACCTCGCCCGTCGCACGGACGACCATACGGAGCGCCGCAGAGGTGTAGATATTCAGCGGGTGTGCCGTCGCGACATAGAGGCGTGACGCTGCGGTTGCGTCGTTCGCGTCGAAAAACGCAGTGACAGCGCCTGTTAGGCTGTAGGCGTCATAAGTGTGTCTCGTGCGAACCGATCCATCAAACACTCCCGACCCCAAGAGGTTGAGGCTTCCCACCTGTTGGGTTCCGGGCGTTGTCGCTTGGAGCGCCACCGCTCCGCCGTTGGCCGTTGGTGTGATTGCGATCGACAGCGTGCGATTCGCAGTGAGATCGCCGCCGCCTGCGAGCGGCGCCGTCGTCGCGATCGATCGCGCCAGTGGCACATAGGTCGCCGCCGCGTGAGCGCTCGATTCCGCGCCGGTCACCTGTGCTACGCCGTAGTCACCAGTTGTCGGGACGACCGCACCGGTCCGACCGAACACGCTCTGCACGGGTGCGAGTCCAGGCGCCTCGGAATGCACGAATGCTGTAGTGGCAATCTGCGTCGTATTTGTGCCGCCCGCCGCCGTGGGGGCCGCTGGTACGCCCGTAAACACGGGGCTCGCAATCGCCGCATAGGTAGCGGCGGCGTGGACCGCAGTCTCGTAGGTGCCCGCCGCGTGCACGATCGTCTCGTAGGTGCCCGCCGCGTGGACGGCTGACTCCGCGCCGGCGCCGAGGATGTCGGCCAGAGTGACATCGCCGATCGCGCCGACGACCGACTGCACGGGCGCGGCTGCCGCGGCGTCCTCGGTCGTCGTGTAGATCGGCGGGTCGGGTCGGGTCGACGGAGTCTTCGCGGGGATGTCGACGACTGCGTCGCTGAACTTCGCCTCGTTGTGTTCGAGGAGCGTGACCTTGAACGTGCCGCTCGGCAGCCTCGAGCGCTGCATCAGGCGGCCGGTGAAGCTGCGGGCGCGCGCAGGGATGTTGAGCGTGACGACGTCGCCCAACCTCCGGGCGGCCGTGAGCGCGTTCCACTCGTCCTGAATCTGCAGATCGAACTGGAAGGAATTCAGGATGTACATGGCGATCGAGCGCGCCCTCGTCGGGCTGTAGAGCCACGGCAGCCGGTGCTCTTCCTCGATCGGATCAGCAGAGCCGATGTCGACCGCGTGCGTCTGGACGGAGATCGGGATGAGCGTGCGCTTGTTCGTGAGATCGGTGCACCAGACGGTGACCTTGTTAGGACGCTCGAAGGTGTCCTGGCCGGCGCCACTCACAGACGCGGCGCGCAGGCCGTGGTGATCGTCGTAGGTGGCCGCGACGGCCGCGCCGGCGCGATCAGGGACGACGGTGTAGCGGTTTGCGAGGTCGTCCCAGAACCACCAGGCACTGGCGAGGAGCGTGAACGAGCTGATCACGTCGCTGGGATCGGTCGCGTCGAGCAGCAGCATGTGGACCGCGCAGTCGCGGCCGGCAGCGGCGTCGGCGGCTTTCGCGGCGGCAAAGGCCGCGGCGTCGACGCGCGCGAGCGGGAGAGCCTTGCCCTCGCTCCACCGCACGTAGTCGTACCACTGATCCCAGACGTTGGTCGAGTAGGCGCGCACGCCGGTGTCGGGGCAGAGGACCTTGCGCGTGCGCATGTGCCAGAGGAAGTTCGGGATCTGCCCCTGCCAGTACGTGCTGAATTCCGTCAGATGGACGATGGCGTAGCACGTTCCGGCGAACGCTTCACTCCAGCTCGCGTCGACGGCCTGAAGGTGCGAGTCGACCGCGCCCGCGTCGGTGCCCGGATACCACCACCACGCCGCGTGCGCGATCACGCCGGGGCGTTCCGGGTTCGAGACGTCGAGGAGGGCATCGCACTCGCCGGCGCACAGTTCGACGACGTACCAGAGATCATCGAGGGTCCCCGGATAGAAGACGTACTGGACTTTCCCTCCGAGCCACTGCTCGCCGCATGCGTAGGCGCGCACACCATCGGGGCTCGGGAGCGTGATCTCTCGGTTTTCGAAGGATCGCGTCACGCGCTTCGTGACGATGGAAGGCGGCGGCAGGATCGGCGCGTCCGGCAGCTTCTGCGTCGGTGTGACGATGGGCTTCTCGACTGCACGAGTCCGGCTCATCTCAGGCAGCGACCTCCTGGATGAAGTCGGTCTCGATGCTCCAGATGTCCGCCTCCACGTGCCGCCAGGCGAAGGTGCCGACCTTGTAGAGCAGCTCGTACCGCATGCGCGCCTCGGTGGCGCTGAAGCGGATGATCGCCCCTGCCGCCGGCGGCGCCGCGAACGTGATCCTGTCCGCGCCGTCCGTGCCCGCGCCCGCTGCGAGCACGACCGCAACGGGAGCTCCGTTCACGGTGACAGTCAGGCCGGCAACCGCTTTCGCCGGCAGCGTGAAGGCGGTCGCCACCCCGTTACCCGTCGCGACGTAGACCGCTGCTGGCGTCGCCGAATGAAAGTCGAACAGGGTGAACGAGCGATCCTTGTTCGCGTCGCGGTGCGCTTTGATCTGGTCACGCTCGGCGCGCGAAAGCGTCGACCAACCAGCATGAGCGGAGACCTGGTCAACCGGGTCGTAGCTGTTGAGCTGAAGGAAGCCGTCGCGCGCTTCGTCGCGCTCCTGATACGCCTCCCAGGAGGGCTCCCAGACCGCAGGGTAGATGTCGGGAAAGACGTTCGGCATGTGGATCAGCCTCCCTGCACGAGGACGCGTACTGTGAGCCGCGCTCCCGGCTCCGGCGGAGTGTGCGCAGTCATGAGCGTGCGCGATGAGGTCCGCGGCGACGACCCGCGCCGGCCGAGGTTCGCGTCGCAGGAGATCGAGACCTTCGCGCCGTTGAAGCTGCGCCGCCCGTACAGCCCCTCGAACCACAGCTCCGCGCTCGAGATCGCCGGCGGCAGATGCTCCTCCCATGGCGTGTCGGCAAAGACGAGCCGCGTGATCGTGACCGGCGCGCCAACGTTGGCTGCATCGAAGACGAGATCGTCCGCGATGCCGTGGGCGTTGCCGATGACGAGGTCAACCTGTAGCGGCGAGGGATTCATCATCTGGTCGATCTGCGGGATCACGACATTCACGGCCGCGTAGTAGTTGCCGTCGACGATGAGCCCGCGCCGGCCGTCCGCCGTGAAGCCGCGATAGCGGGTCCAGCGCAGCGGAACGGCCGTGCCGATCTCGACGAGGAAGTTCGACCTGTTGACGATCACCGGATCACCCCCTCGTCCTCGACGCGATCGAATCGGGATTGCGCTGAATGAAGCGGACGGTGTAATTCGCCGCGGCGATCTGGAGGTCGGTCGTGTCGATCGAGGCCGCGACGTCGCCCATCGTTCCGGTCATCTCCATTCCCGCGAGCGCTGCCCTGACTGCGTCGGCGATACCCGCGGCCGAGGCTGAGGCTTCCTGCGCTTTGGCCTGGTGTTCTGCGTCTGTGATCGCCTGAAGCCTCGTCGTCAGCTCCAGCTGCATCTGGCGCGCTGCATCGATCGAGCTCACGCGGGAGTCGTCGGCCGCCTGCTTCAGCGCGGCCAGGAGCTCGCTGTTCGGCGCCGACACGAGACCCTCGGCGGTTGCGGCGTCGTTGAGAATGGGGATTCGCACCCGCGGGCCGTCGTTGGGGGGCTTGGTGTTGGCCGGAGGCGGCTGCGTCTCAGGCGGCTTGTTCCCTCCGGAGAGATCCCCGGCAGCCTTGAGCAGTGCCTGGGCGGCCTGTTCGAGGAGGTTCGCGACCTGCTCGTCCCTCTTCTGCATCTCCTCGGCGATCGTGTCCTGCCGTCCGCTGAGGAGAGCGTTGAACGAGTCGATGATCTGCATCAGCTTCGTGCGGTTCTCTTCGTTGTCCGGCGCGATGCCGAGCGCGGCCTGCACGTACTGCTGCATCTGGGAATTGAGGGACGCGATCTCGGCCGGGTCGGTCGACCCTGCCATCTGGCTCTGGATCTCGCCGAGGCGCTTGTAGAAGAAGTTGAGCTTCTCCTGGTCGCCCATGCCCGAGACGGCGATCGACTCCTTGAGTGAGTCGTTGCCCGACCTCATCGCTTTGAACTGCGCGATCAGCTGCTCGGCTGCCTGTAGAGCGAAGCCGTAGTAATCGCGCGAGAGCCCGTTCAACGTCTTCTGAGACGCGAGCAGATCGTCGACGTCGGTGAGCTTCGACATCGAGGCGGTCGTGACCGCCATCTTCGAAACGTAGTCGTCGAGCTGCGTCATCACTGTATGCGGTCTCTGCGCTTCGACCCACACCTTCGAGCCCGCGCCCATGCCGGACTTGTCGGTGAAGGTGTCCTGCCAGTTGCGGCCTTCGAGCATGGTGAGGGTGAAGTCCTTGACCGCGTCCTGCAGCTCCTGGCCTTGCAGCTCACCCCAGCGGGCGAAGAGCTCCTTGATGCGCTCCTTGCCCATGCCAAGCGTCTCGAACGCTTTCTTCAGCCCGTCCTCGTAAGCGTTGAATGTGGCCTTGGGGAGCTTGTTGCTGAGGAAGTCGTTGAGCTGCTGCAGCCCGGTCGTGTCGCCGATCTCGTTGCCGCCCTCGACACCGCCGGAGAACGTGAGCGTCGGCTTCCAGTCCTTGAGAGCGTCCTTCACTTCCTGCGGGAAGAGATCGAGGATCGACTGCCAGCCCTTCATCTCCTCGCGCACCTTGCGGCGCACCTGCACCTGCAGCTCGTTGAACGCCTCCATGCTGAGGCCCTGCTGCTCGATCTGGAAAAAGGCGCCGTTGCCCATGTCGAGCTTCCGGTCATGACCGGGATCGCCGGTCGAGACGTCGGACCAGTTCGATCCCTGAAGCGCGTCGAGCGTCGCGTTCGTGATTGACACCTGGATGTGGTTCCCGTTCTTCTTGATCGCGGCGCCGATCGCCGTGCCGATCATGGAGCCGATCATCGTTCCGATCGCCGCGCCTCCGGGCCCGCCGAAGTACATGCCGATACCTGCCCCGATCGCGCCACCGATGGCGCCGCCCGTCGAGGCGTAATTGTTCTGCGTCTGAAACAGGCCACCCACCATCGAACCGATGCCGGCGCCTTTCGTGAGCGTGCCGAGATAGTCTTTATTGCCCTGCTCGTCGACCTGGTCATCGAAGCTGAACAGCCCCTTTAGCTGCTTCCAGACGTTCCCGCCGTTCATCAGGATGTCGGTGAGCGCCTTCGTCCACACCTTTCCGAGGCCGGAGGCGAGACCTTCGAGCGATCCGATGAGGTCCGCCTGGCCAGAGGCGAGCTGGTCGAGGAAATCGTTCGTCGCGGAGGCCAGCACGTTGTGGCTGTCGAGGAACGTGCGCCGCAGGATGTCGTCGATCGTGCCGTATTGCTGGGCGATGAGCTCCTTGTTCTTGCGAGCCCACGCGGTCGTGCCGGCGGTCTCCTCGTCGAGCATGTGCCAGTAGCTGTCGACCGCCTGATCGTCGAGCTGCTGCCGGCGATCGACCGCGGCGCGGTACTCGTCGCTGTTCTGGCCGTACTTCTGTTTCGCGTCTTCAAGCTCGCGAGCGTGAGCCGTGAGCTTCTGCTGGAGCTCGCGCTGGAGCCCGTTCTGAATGAGACCGATCCGTCCGTCCTCGATCTCGCGCTGCGTCGAGAGCGTGATCTCCTTCGCCTGCTGCGCGTCGGCGGTCCACTTGGCCCACGGCCCCGACCAGTCCGCTCCCTTCTTCGCGGCGCTGGTGAACTCGGCCTGCATGATCTTCTCGTCGGCCTTCCCCTTGATGTCCTTCTCCGTGTCTTTGAAGAAGTCGGCGCTCATCAGCTTGCCGAATTCGGTCTGCTGCTCTTTGAGCTTCTGCAGCCGCTGTTCACGCTCGTCCTCGATCTTCGCGAGCGCCTCCGCGAGCGGGTCGCCGGCAGCCGCGATGTCGCGGTCCTCCTTCGAGAAGAGCAGCGACCAGTCCGCCTGGAGCGAATCGATCTTCCGCTTCGTCGTGTCCTTGGTTTCCTTCTGCTGCTTCGCCAACGCGCTCATCGTGAGGTCGCGCAGGCGCGCGACGGCGGGATCGAACTGCGGGCCGATCGCCGCGTCATACATCTCGCCCGTCGTGCGCGGTCCGATCGGCGCCGAGTAGGTCTGCGCCGCCATGAGCTGCTTCACGAAATCGTCTGGCGTCAGCGGCCCCTCGCGCAGGATCGCGCCTGATCCGAAGTAGCCGGCCAGGAGCGAACCAAGACCGCCGCCCGCGGCGAATGCAAGCGGGTGCTTCTGCGGGTCGTACTCCTTGTACGCCTCCGCGACCTTCTTCATGGACAGCCAGACGGCTTGCATCTGAATGATGACTTCGGGGAGCGACATCGCGAGATCGGCCGTGAACCGAGCGGTCTTCGCGAACGCTTCGCCCACGGCTTCAACGGTTGCGACGAACTGCGGATTGAAGACCGCGTTGCCCTGCGCGTCGAACGTGACGATCGAGGCGGTGAGATCCTTGATCGCAGCCGTGAACTTCGAGGTCGTTCCCTGCGTGCCTTCGCCGAGCGCCTGGTGGAGCGCGTCCTTCAGGTTCGACATCGCCGTGTCGAACGTGTTCTGCGACTCCTGGCCGGCCTTTGCGAAGGCGGCCATCTTCTCCATGAGGAAGTCGTAGAGCTTCCCGGCTTCTTTGAGCTGCGCGAATTTCGCCGGCGTGATGTCGCCCAGGAAGATGTTCGAAAGCTGCGCGTCGGGACCCTTCTCGCCACGCATGAGAGCCCGGATTTCGGAAGGCATCTGCTCGCTCGGAATCCCGAGTGCTCCGCCCGTCTGCGCGACCGTCTGTGTGAACTTGATGATCTTCGAAGGATCGTTGATTCCAGCCGAGAGCATCGGTCCGAGGCCGACCTGAAGGAGCTTGATGATGTCGGTGTATTCGGCCTTCGTTTCGAGCGCAGCGACGCGGGCGCGCTTCTGCAGATCGGTCGAGATCAACAGGGCGGCGTTCCACTTGTCCTGTCCCGTGAGCACGCCCTTCTGCGAATCGGTGATCTGAGTGAGACCGGCGACGAGCGCGCCGATGCCGAGCCGGCTGGTCTCCATCTGTGCGTTGAATTCGACGCCGCTTCGGACCAAGGAGAAGAGGCCGCCGCCGATCTCCTTGAGTGCCCACGCGCCGACGAACGCGCGCACCGCGTTCGCGAGCGTGCCCATGCGCGATTCGAGTCCGCTGGCATGCCCGGCGACGTCATTGAGACCCTTGCCCACGGCCGCGATCTGAGGCGTGCCATCGGCCGCGATCTTGAGCTTGATGAGCAGGGTTTTTTCGGAGTCAGCCACGGTTGCCCTTCGTCTTATGCTCTCGCGCGGCTGCGTCCGCGCGCCGGTTGCAGTTCTTCACGAACACCGCTTCGATGATTCGGAACTTCTCCTCGATCTCCAGTTGCTCATCGGACGTGAACCCGCGGAGCGTCATCTTCCAGGGGAGCGATTCATGCGAGAGCCCGACGACGCCGCCCATTCCCGCCACGATCACCTGCGACTGACACGCCTCGAAGAGCTCCCACGCCGCCTCGTTCTCCGGCAGCAGCGCCGGCGCACTTGGCGGCGGCGGCGCGAACCGCTTGTACTCCCGACCTTCGTGATGAGCTCGCGCACGGAGCGCCCGTTCCGCGGACGCTGCGGAGGAGGCGATTTCCGCCCCCTCCCCGAGTTGAAATTCGGCGTGCTCTATGAGTTTTTTTGCGCCTCCTTCAGGTGCTTGAGGCCGAGGTCCGCGGACTCGCCGAGGAGCCACTCCGCGATGAGCTGCGTGACCGCGGCCGGCCGGGTCTTCGGCTTCGGCGTTTCGCCGTCCGCGAGCTCGGCGGCGGCCGGCTTGTCGTCGGCCGGCTTATCGTCGGCGGTCGGCGCGATCGGCACCTCGCGCTCCACCTTGACGAGCAGCTCAAGGATGCCGCGGATGAGCTGAGGATCGATGATCGTGCCCGCGGGCAGATCCTTCTCCGTCGCCATCGGATCGATGAAGAGGGTCTCTTCGACGATGTTCCCATCGCCGTCGAGCTGTCCCTCCTTCACGTGATCGATTCGCGGGCAGCGCTTGAGCGCCTCGGCGACGATGCGGTCCTCGTCCATGTCGAACTGCGGCACGGCCGCCCCGAGCTGGTTGAAGATGATCGCGCCCTTGGCGTCGCGCAGATAGTCGACCTTCGTGATCGCGCGGGCGATCTTCTTGAGGTCCGGACCTGACATCGGGACGACGTAAAAATTCGCGCCCTCCGGACCGGGACGCGGAACGCCGTTCTTCGTCGATGTGATCAGTGACATTGGGATCTCCCCTCCCTACGCGTTGTGGGTGACGGTGCCGTTGATGAGCGTGATCTTGAGCGGCGAATTCGCGTCCGACTCGACGTCGGACTCGAAGGTGAAGTCCTGGCTGACCACCTGACCGCTCTGCTTCTTGGGTGCGCTTGGCACGAGGAACATCTCGGAGAAGAGGTGCTCGATGCTGTAGGTCCCGGCCGCCTCTCCGCGCGTGACGGTGGCCTTCACCTTCATCTTCGTTCCGTTGCGCGCCTTCTCCCAGTACGTGTCATTCGTGAAGAGAATGGTGATCGTGCCGTCGACAGTGAGCTCGCCGACCTTCAGCGCTTTACAGAGGCCGTTCGCACCCGAGGGGCGCACTTCGATGATCTCGCGTTTGGCCGTGCACGAGAGCTTGGACACGACGCCGGCGTCCTCGACCTCGGCGTCAATGAGCGTAGCCCAGTTGATCATCTCGACCGGCCGGCCAGCGACTTCGTCCGCCGCGGCGTCAAATGACGCGACGGCTTTGACGAGCTTGCCCGAGCCCGCGCTCTTGAACGTGGGTTTGTAGATCCCCTCGTTGCTGAACTCGAAGCTGTACTCCGAATAAACGTTGTCGAAGTACTGATAGAAGTCGCCGTTCCCGTAGCTCTCCTCGTGGGTGTAATAGATGATGTTCTTCCCGAGGATTCCGGCGTGGCTGTTCAGCGGCCCCGCCACCGCGTCGGTGAACTGGCCGAGGAAGCCGTAGAGCGGATAACCGACGTAGTCGAGGTTCGGGACGAGCGGCTCGTCGACACCCGACTTGTGGTTGCCGAGCGCGAACGGCCGGCGGTGGCCGTCCTGATAGCGGCCGTCGTTGGCGATCTTGTTCCGGTCGTGAGTCGGACCCTGCCCGCCCTTCGCGATCGGCACCACACGGCCGGCCGCGGCGACGACGCCGAAGCCGGCCTGCTTTCCTGCAATCAGCAGGACGTCATGCTCTGTTGCGTATCCCATGTGCCTGTCCTCCCTCCACTCTCAACCCCGCGCGCGTTAGGCGCGCCAGGCGGTTAATCGGTGCGGTTACTGTTTCGCGTTCTTGTCGATCGTTTCGGCGATCGCAAATCCCTTCTTCGACATCAACAGATGAACCGCGAGCTCGCGATCGTCGATGAGCTGCGGCACGTGCGCCGCGAAGTAGCGCGTCGGCTCTCCGTTGGCCTTCGCCATGCCGATCCGCGGACCGCGCGAGCCGTCGTAGACGATCGGCACGGGCGCGCCGTGCGGAAACTTCTTCGCGAGCAGCTGCTCGACGTCGACGGTGACGATCACGGTGTCCTTCGTCCCGCCGGTCACGCGCACCACCTCAGTGTCCGCGGGCGTCTCGCCGGCGGGCTCCGGAGGCGTCGGGACGGCCGCGGTCGTCGCCTGCTCTTCTTCACGCTCTTTGCTCTTGGCCATTGCCTCTCCTCTTCTCAGTTGAAGTCGTCGTAGACGTTGGTTCGAAAATCGATCTGGTATGCGACGCGCTGCTTTTCGCGCTGCATGAAGGCATCCTCGACGTAGACGAACGGGCCGTCCGCCTGCGGGTTCTTCCACTCGTCGGGATGGAGCTGCGGGTGGTAGCTCGTGACGATCGTGTTCTTCACCGCCTTGATCAGCGGCAGGGCGCCACGCTTGCCGTCCGCTTTGGAGAGCCAGCTCTCCGCGACGACGATGACCGTGAGACGCACGGCAAGGCGCTGGCCCTTGTTCGATGGCACCACGCGCCCGTCGCTGCGGCTCCCGTCGTAGAGCGTGCAGAGCATCGGCAACGCGCGCTGCTTCATCAGCGCGTCCTCGACCGAGTCGGCCGAGTCGACCGACGCAATGCCCCCGATCTCGCTCAGGCGCGCACGGTTGTCTGCGTCGAACTTCTCGGCGTCGAAGCTCATCTCGTCGAGCCTTCCTCGGTTGCGCTCGCGGTCGGTGCGATTGCCGCGGGCAGCTCGATGAGGTTGTGGTCCAGCATGCGGCGCAGCAGCACGGCCGCGCCGATCTGCGTCGACTCGGAATGGGGATCGAATACGTGATCGCGGACGTACTTGCCGCGGCTGTAGTGCTGAGAGCCGGCCCACAGGTAAGGCGTCGGAATGCCGACGTTCGCCGCGCGGTAACCAAAGCCGTTGTAGCGCTCCAGCTGATAGAGCGTCCCGCCGATCGACCAGTCGCTCCAGGTGTCGAGCCGCTTGAGGCGCAACGCGTCGGCGGCGCTCTCTTCCCAGGTGAATGGCGGCTCCCCTTCGGCCGGCCTGTTCTTCGGCTCCTGACGCGTGCGCGCAGTCAGCGGGTCGCCGTTGTGGAGGTGGCAGGAGAAGCGCGAGCCGCACTCCATCGAATGGATGATCCCGATCATGTACCAGGGCACGCTGCCGACCGTCTTCGCAACGGCCGCATAGCGAGCGCGCCCGACCATGATCCGAGCGATCGTGTTGTCGACCTCGGCGAGCCTCGCAGGCCGCAGCGTGCAGGTGCCGAATTTCTGCTCGTAGTCGTTCCGCACTTCCGGTGTCAGTTGCATCTCCACATCCTCCCAATCGCCCGCCGCCACCTGGACGCCGCGGCAGCAGTCACGGGGCCACGTCGGCTCCGGCATCGGCCAGAGCGGCGCCGCAGGCGAACTGTCCGGCGGCCGGCGCTGCTGCATGAATCCGAGCTCGCCGGCGTCGAGCTGCACGAGAAAAGCCGCGGCACAAACCCCGATCCGCAGGCGCCTCCAATCGAACTGGCGCGCATTCAACGATTCCCTCCTTCGCTGAAGGTGTCGAGGTGCTCGCCGTACTTCTTCATCGCCATCTCGAAGTCGCTCGCCGAGAGTCCCAGCCACTCGTTCTTCGGATAGCGGACCTTCTTTGTGAGGAAGAAGAGCGCCCGCAGTCCTCCGCCGGGCTCCTTCTGCATGAGGAACAGCTTCCCGTTCCGCCGCAGGAAGAAGGTCGTCTTCTTCGAGTAGTGCGCGGCGCGCCGGCCGGTGCGGTTCCCGAGCACGGCCACGGCGCGGTCGGCCCTGGCGAACTCGCCACCGCGCGCGCGCATCGGAATCGTCAGCCACTTCTTGACCTTCGGCACGATCGTGTCGCCGCGGTATGCGACGCCGGCGCCGATGAAGGTCGAGAACAGGTTGAGGTCGCGGCCTTCGATCTCCCAATGAACCGAACGACCGAAGAGGCCGGCCGCGCCGCCTAACGGCTTGAGTCCCATGCGTGCTGAGAGCTTCGAGCGCAGCGGCATGCCGTGCACGTCGACGCCCGCGTCGAGGCGGCGGCGGTTGTTGAGGACGAGTTGCGCGCCGATGAAGGCATTCGGCCGGCGCAGGTCCTGCGCACGAACACCCAGCCGCGCGACGCGCTCCTGAATGTCCTTCAGACCGCTTACCTCGACGTAGCCTTTGATCATCGGTTCTCTCTCAGAGCTTCAGCAGGCTCTCGCGTGTCATCACGTTCCCGCCGCCCTTCGACCAGGCGCCGCCGCTCGACGGTTCGGGCGTCGAGGTCAGCGGCTCACAGCCGGCGATCACCTGCCGCTTCTCAGGGTCGCCATTCGCAATTGCCTTGAGCCACGCGTCCAGCTCCTTGCGGCGCCGGACGAGCGCGTAGTTGTCGTCGGCCGGATCGGCGGTGTTCAGCCACTCCGGCCGGTTGTTGAAGACCAGCCGCCATGCCCAGAGGTCGAGGAAGATCACGCGCAAGCCCTGAGTGAAAGGCGTGAGCGGCACCTGGTAATACCGCGCCGCCGCCATCTCCAGCTCGCCGGCGGCATCGAGAGCCGCCAGCTCGATCTTCGCGTCGTCCCGCGCCGCCCCTGTCGGGTCGGTCAGCTCGACCAGGCGCTGCTGGCTGAATCGCTCCAGCAGATCGTCGGCCGTCAGGCTGTAGGGCATCATCGGCTACGTCCTCCGTGTGCGTGTCGTGCGGATCAGCGATTCGAGCGCGCGACGATCGCCGCCTTGAGCTCGGCGACCGAGACGCGCTTCCGCAGCTCGGTGAAGCCCTGGTAGACCGGCTCGTCCTGGCCGGCGAAGTGGAACGCGTTGCCGCTGAGGACGAGCGCGCCCGTCGACTTCGCGACGTCGACCAGGTGCGTGAACGCGAGGGTCGCGTCCGCCTGGCTCGGCGCCACCGGGGCGTTCGTGTCGGCGAGCCGCTTGTGGGCGATGAGGTACTGGATCATCGCCGCGTCGAGCTCGTCGCTGTCGACGACGTCGCCCTGTTTGCGGACGTCCCTCACGCCGTCCTTGATGCCGAGGTCGAGGGTGCCGAGCACTTCGAAGCTGCGGTGGTCGGCCGCCGGCGTGGACGTGGCCGGCGCGGTGGCGTCTGCGCTGTGAATGAGGCCGCTGCCGGCTGCTGCTGCGGGGGTATGACTCTTCTTCTTCGTCGACATGTCATCTCCTTCGTTAGGTCGAGGGCTGTTCCGCCGCTCGAAGGAGCGCACGCACACGGGGTGCGCGCGCGCTCGATTCCAGCCTCGGAGCCGTCGCCGGCCTAGGCCAGCACGCGGTCGATCAGATACGCGCGGTTGTTCGCGCGCTGCAGCACGCCGAACTTGTCGTTCGTCGGGTACACGTCGGCGTCCTTCCGATTGTCGCGGTACGGCGGCATGACCTTCGGGTACCCCTGGCGATGCGGACGCGCGAGCCACAGCGGCGACTGCGGGTTCGGCTTCGTGATCGGCCGATAGATGACCACGCAGTTCGTCCAGAGGCGCTTGAAGCGCCAGTTCCGCGGGTCCTTCTTGTCGCCGACGTTGTAGGAGTACTTGCCGAAGAGCACCTTGACCTGCTTCACGTTCCAGAGCTTGGCCAGGTACTCGAGTGTCGGCGGCTGCGCGATGGCCGTTCCGGGGATCGGCTGCTGCAGCTTCGGATGGTTCGAGGCAATGAGCCAGACGTCCATCGGCAGGCCCACCACGAACTCCGGCCGATCGACCTCGTGCGTGTCTTCCAGCGCGAGGCAGCCGGTGCGGATGTCGGCGGTGGGGTCCGAGTTGACGTAGTCGTTCCAGCGCGCGGTGGCGAGCACCTTGGTGTCGCTGAAGCCGCCGGCGAAGTTCGCCACGTTCTGGACGATCTTCGAAACGAGATACTCGACGTACAGCAGAATCCCGTTCGCGACGGCGGCGAGCTTGCGCTCCTTGATCACGTCGTAGTCTTCGGTTTCCTGCTCGTCGTCGTAGACGCGCGCTTCGAGACCGACCTTCACGGTCGTGAAGGCGTCTTTGCCGACCTCGATCTCGATCTCCTTCCGATCCATGCCGGTCGGCATCTCGATGCCGCCCTCGATGAGCTGCATCCCATCGGCGCCGTATTCGCGCCACTCACCACGCTCGGACGAGACGTCGACGTTCGGCGCCATGTCGGTCGCGCCGACGAATCCGGGCTGGCTGTAGCCGGAGACCAGATTCGTCTCGTGCGGCAGGCCAACGAGGCGATCCTCGCTGAGGCTCTGATTTGCCTGCACAAGAGCCTTGCTGATGATTTTCTTCACGTTCCCTCCCTCGCTTCACGCCCATGCGGGCAAATCCGGTTTGTGGTTTGGTGGTTGCTGTTCTTCTCTCTTCCGCGGTGCGCTAGGTCGCGATGATCTTGTGCGAGCGCATCACCACCTGGATCGCGGCCACCTTGCCCGCGAGCTCGGCGATGTTGTTCTCGATCTTCGTGAGGATCGCGTTGACGTCCGCGTCGGCGTAGGTGTTGCCGCCCACCGTCGCGAGCAGCCCCTCCGCTTCGAGCGTTCCGTCCGCGGCGCCGCTCCCGGCGCCGGCGAGCGTCGCGATCGCCGCGGCCGGCATGCGCGCGTCTTCGTTGCGGAGGACGAACACCTCGACCTCGTCGCCATCGGCGCCGCCCTTTTCGGCGTAGCCGAGGATTTCGTCGTTCGCGGTGCCCGCCTCGACGGTGTCGCCGACCGCGTCGCAGGTGACGAACTTCTTGTCTCCCACGGCGCCGCCGAGGATCACCTTGGCCGAGCCGAAGATGACGACGGCGAGCCGGTTGCCCGGACTGCCGGCGACATTCCCGACCTCGGCCGTCGAGAAGTTCTGTGCGGCGACACCACGCGCGCGGCCACCCGCGACCGCCATGACGTCTCCGCTGCTGTCGACCCACTTGCCGCGCGCGACCACCGCGCTCGGAGCAAGCACCGCCGTGAGACCAGGTCCATGAGTCGGATACATAGTTGCCTCTCCCTTCCGTTCGTTGTTGAAAGTCCGTCGTTGTTGTGTCAGGTCCTCGCGTGTGCTTCGCCCGCGCTACTTCGCCGCGGCCATCTCCTCATCGAGCCGCAGCTTGCTCGCCGCCGCGTAGTCGAGGTTCTTCTCGGCCATGATCTGGCGCGTGCGCTTCTCCGCCTTCTGCGAAGCGGCGATGAGCGGATCGGGCGAAACCTCGACGGCCGGCACGTCCGGCTTCTTCGGCTCGGTCTTCTCGCTCTGCGAGCCGAGATCGAGCGGCGGCAGCGCGTCGACGAACGTCTTCGCGAGATCGAAGCTCTGCTTGGCGACGCGGCGCACTTCGGCCTCGACGTGCGGCGTGAGCTTCGCTTTGTTCGACGAGATGAGGAGCTCAAGCCTGTCCTCGTCGGTCTTCGCGCTGGCCGCCTCGAGCTCGGCTTCGAGTTCGCGGACGCGCGTCGCCGGCACGGTCGTCGCCTTGAGGCCCAGGATCGCGAGCGCCGCGGCTTTGCCGTCGCCGTCCTTCATGTCGAGCGCCACGAGCACGGGCGCGAGCGCGGCCGTGGCCGCCGCCGTGGTCGCTTCGGCGATCTTCGTCGCGTCGTCGGACGTCGTCGCGTCGGTCGACTTCTGCGCGGCAGCAGCGAGCTTCGCGTCGCCGAGCAGATCGGCGATCGTCTGATCCTTCTGCTTCGTTGCGTTGTTGTCTTCGGTGAGGAAGATCATGTCATCCGACGCGGGGATGAGGTCCATGATCTTCTGCAGGTCCGCTCGCATCTCGTTCCCTGTGACCGTCACCGGCCGGCCGAGCGTGTAGCGGAGACTTTCGAGAAAGCTTCCGAGTTCCATCGTTCTCCCTCCCTTGGCGCACAGCATCTTCATTGCGCGACCCTTCGCGCTCGCCGCGGCCTTCTTGATTCCGTAGTCGATGTTCGAGTTGTCGGTCACGTACATCCGGTTCCACGATCCCGGCGAATTGGTGAGCGCCAGGCTGCGGAGGATGTAGATCCGCAGATCTTCTTCGCCATAAAGAAAGGTCGGACTGTCGTAGAAGTAGCGGCCGGTTTTGAGATCGTCCGCACCCTCCTCGGTCCATTCGCAGCGCGCGAGGAGACCCTTCTTCCCGCCCGCGACGAGCTCCACGATGCGGCCGGCGGCCGGCGCCTTGATTCCGCTGTCGGTCAGGTCGGTCTGATGCTCGTAGTCGATGACCAGAGCGTTCCCTCGCGCCGCGAAGAACTCGACGATCGAGTTCTGTGATTCGTCGTCGGTGACGAACGTTGTCTTCTCGCCGTCGATGGTTCCGACGTATTTCGGGTATGGGAAGATCTGCATCCACGCCGGCGGCTCGCCACCCACGGTCTTCTGCACGGCCTTCCGGAACCGCGGGTCCCAGATCGGGACCGGATCGACTCGCGTTCCTGCTGCGACGAACGAGCTCGTCACCTTCATCCCCGACCTCCCACTGGAATTCGCAAGCGCGCAGACCTATTGTTGGAAGCAGCTGGCACCCCGATCGCCCATGCAGCGCGCGGAGCAAGCCGCCCGGCGGAAGGCATGGCTTCCCGAATCCGGGTCCTCTTCATGGCTTCACCCTCGGCACCTTCGAATAGACCAGGAGGCCCTGCCGCCAGCTTTCGAGCTTCTTCTGATTGCTCTTGATCCAGCCGGAGCTCATGAGCCATCCGTCGTCGCTCCGCTCGACAAACAGCACCGTCGTCCGCGGGCGATTGCGTCCTTCTGCCGCGACGCGGAACGCGCCGAAATATCGCTTCGTGTAGACGGTGTCGCCGCTCGCGGTCTTCCGCGGCACGAGCCACACTTCAGCCGGATCGCGCAGCGTCGCGAGGAGCGACGGCACCTGCGAGAGGCGATCGGCCTTCGAAGGATCGGCCGCGTCACCGAGGTGATCGAACGTCTCGCGGTTGATCCAGAGGCCGTCCTTCGCATAGTCGAGCTGCAGCATCCGCTCGGCGCCGGCCGGGAATCCGCACCCGGCCTTGAACGCCTCCCACTCAGCGGCGTCGCTCGCGAACTTCACGTCATGGGTGAGCGCCGGCGCATCGGGGAGCGTGTCGAGCGGCATGCTCCCGATCGCATCGAGACCGTAGTCGCTGGCCGTCTTCGCCGGCAGGTAGTCGCCTAACTTTTCGGCTCCTCGCTTGAGCGCGCCGTCGTCATAGCCGAACACTTCGCCGGGGTTGTACTCAAACCCTTCGGCCGGCCGGATCGGGCTCCCGCCGATCGCCGGCTCTTCGCCTTCCGGCGTCTTGTAGACCTCGTCCGGGTTCACTTCATCGGCCGCGAGCGAGTCCCACCAATGCCGCTCCCAATGATGGTTCGGCGGCCACATCTTCTTGAGGATCGGATCGGTGTAGTGGACGATGACGTCCTGCAGCGCGCGGCAGATTCGCGAGGTCTTCCCGTCGAGCGGTCCGAAGTACTTGAAGTACGGCCGGTCCTCGGGGAACTCCATCGCCTGGCGCCACTGCCCGGCGGCGGCGCAGTTGACCATCGCGTTGTGGTAGATGAGCTCCAGCCTGCCCGGCGAGAGGATCGTTCCGCCGTGATCGTCAACGAGCGCGCCTAACTCGTCGGCGAAGTCGCTCATCGTCTGGTTCTTCGCGATCGCCGCCTCGACGAGGCGGTTCGCTTCGTGGAGGTGCTCCATCTTCTGGAGCCCGGAGATCGTGAACGCGCGCGGGCGCGCTTCGTCCATCGACTTGGCGTAGTAATTCCAGGCGAACATCGGCGCCCGCTTCTTCTGGAAGTCGAGCGCCTCCTCGTAGACCCGGATCATCGGCGGCGGGTTGTCCGGAATCGGCGGCGGCGGGGTCGAAATGGTCACCTCGCCCCCCCCTCCGGGCTCGACAACGCCGCGCGACCCGAGCCGTGGGCGCCGATAGCGTTTAACACCCGTTTAAATTCGCGCAGGACGCGCGCCGGGAAACTTCTCGGGGCATTGGGCGCGAAAAACTCGCGCGCCACAGCGGCGATCCTCGTGCGTTTGGCGGCGGGTTTCATTTCGCCCGCCTTTCGAACTCGTCGACCCGGCTGATCGCCTCGGCCACACCCATCCCCTGAGCCGTCAGCTCCGCGTTCGTGGTGTGGTCAAACGAATCGTATTGTTCCATGAGGTTGTCCCGGAACTCGGCGAGGCTCATCCCTGAGTCCACCGCCTCCTGCGCCATCTGGACGATGCGACGCGTCTGGTCCTGCGAAGCCTTCGTCCCGAGGAGCGTCGATGCGGCGATGACGTCGGTGAGCGTCCGGATCTTCGGTGCGTCCGCCTGGTAGGCGGGCCGAAGGCGCGACTTCTGCTCGGCCGGCTTCTTCTCGGGCGGAGGCGGTGTCGCGGAGTCCTCGGGAGGTGCCGTGTCGTCGGGCGGAGTGGCATCCGCCGGCGCAGGCGCGTCCGGCGCAGGCGGCCGGGCCGCAGCAGCGGGCGCCGACTCGACAGCCGGCTTGCCGCTGATCGTCGCCTCGACGATTGCCGTCGCTTCCTCTCGCGTCATTCCCGCGCCGGTGATGATCCCGATCGCCGCGTCTTTCACGATCAGCCCGGCGGCGAGATCCTTCAGCGTGTCGCGGATCTCCTTGATCGCGATGCCGGTGAGCGCCACCTGCGTTGCGATGCCGGCGTTCGGATCGCCGCCTGCCGCCGCGACCGCCGCGGCGTCGCCGGCAGGAGCTCCTGCAGCTGCCGGCTGGCCAAGCGCCGGCCGCGCAACGAGCGTCGGAATCCCGCTCACGTCTTTGATGTGCTCGGGATCGATCGCGAGGCCGACCGGTTCGAGAGCCGTGTTCCAGCTGACGTAGGTGTCGGCCTTGGTCTTCGCGTCCTCCGGTGGATCGGTCTTGAACGCGAGCGCCGGCAGCCGGTCGAGCGCCTTCGCGCCGAAGTGAAACCATACGAGTGGGCGGATCAGACCCTGCTTCACGCTCGCAGCGACGCGCTTGGCCACGCCCTTCGCGACCTTGAGGTTTGTCAGCTGCGCGCCGTTGCCGGCGAGCGTCCCGGCACCCGGCTTCGGATCGACGACGAGCACGTGCCCGCAGCACGCCTTTGTTGACTGGTCGAGTGCGAACTGCGCGAGCCCCGCCTGGATGTCCTTCGTCGCATTGAGCGCCTGGATCATCTCCAGCTTCGCGGACTTCGGCAGGACGCCGGCAAACTCGGTCCCGATGTTGGTCACCGCCTCGACGAGCGAAGGCTTGTCGTTCGGATCTTCGAAGTACGCCACTGGGATCGGCTTCCCATATTTCTCGGAGAAGGCGAGCCAGTCGATGATCGTGAAGCGCGCGACCATGTAGTAGAAGGCGAGCGCTCGATAGAGCCGCGACTTGCGCGGGTTCGTCGGATTGGCGGAATGGAGTGTCCAACAGCCCGGCTTGAGCGGTTCCCCTTCGCGCGGGTTCGCATCCGTGAGGAGGCGCGCGCTGTTCGTCATCGGATCCCAGTTGAACCGCGTCGCATCCGGCAGCTCGAACCGTGACGGCATGTAGGTGTCGGGGTTCCAGATCGTCTCGGCGCCGGTGAACGGGTAGAGGCCATCGCCCCAGGCGAGGTGTTCGAAGTACTGTTCGAGCCCGGACGCGTTCCTGAGAGCCGTCGCCACGAGCTCGGCCACCTTGAGGTCGGCCGGTTTCGGCTTCGTGTCCGGCGCATCGGTGAATGCGCTGATGTCCCACTCCAGACCGGACGCGGTGCTGGAACGATCGGAGGCGATCGAGAGGAAGTGCGCGTCGACGTAGAGCTTGTCGCAGAGCGCCATGTGCTCCTGCATTGGCGTCATCGGCCGCAGAATCGCGACGAGCGATTCCGGGGTGATGTCCCGTGCGATCCGTGCCGAGAAGCGGTCCGGCATGCGGCCGATCTCGGCCTGGCTATTGCCCTCCGGAGCGCTCGGCAGCGTCAGCTCGTAGCCGAACGCGTCGAACAGAACGACCTGCTTCTTCGCGGACGGCATTAGATGAGCCTCCTCATCCGCTCGCGGCGGCCTTCGCTCGGAGCGTGCGGGTCGATCGCGTTGCGTAGCTCGTCGCCTCGCGTCCGGATGCCCAGGCGGACCGGCGTGAACGGCTGAACGTTCGGCGCGAACTGGCGCGCCAGGCGCGCCGCCGCGCCGGCGAAGCCGTAATGGTTGTCGACCGAGTCGAGGAACTTGTGAATCTCGTTCCCCTTCGCGTCCTTCTCAACAGTTTTCTGCAGCTTCTTCAGATGCACGCGGACGTCGTTCATCCGTTGCGTCTTCTCACTCGGGATCAAGAGTCCGCGGGTCGAGTGGATCGACTCATTGCAGAACTCACCGACGATGCGATTGCGGTCGCCTTTGATGAGGAGGAACGAGGGGCCGGACTCGCGCCGCGCCGCACCGACCGTTCCCTCGATCACGACCTTCTCTTCGATCATTTCCGGCGCGCGTCCGTTCTCGAACTGGAGAAGGGCGATCGTCCGCGGGAACTCGTAGGCGATCTTTCGCGACTCTGTGAAGAGAGGCATGTAGTCGAAGACGCCGAACCGCGGCTGCAGCATCCGGATGAGCTCAATGGAACGCTCGGCGAACTGGTCGCTGTGGATCTTCTCGACGTAGATGAGGCGCGAGCGTCCTTCCGGCAGCCACTCCTCAGCCCAGAACCAGCATGCCTGGCCCACGTCGCCGCCGACGAAGATCGGATTGCCCGTGCGCGTGCACTTGAGAACGTAGTCGCGCTCCATCTCTCGGAGACGCACGTCCGTGAACGGCTGGAGCGCTCCGGCATTCGCGATGCCGCGCCGCGTGCGGTCGAAGATCGCCATCGCCTCCGGATCGTCGATCGCCGCGAGGTACTCCTTCATGATGAAGTTCGCGTCGATCGCTTCGAACGCCATCGCCGAGAGGCGGAACGAGTAGTGACGATCGCGCTCCCGCTCCGGCTCGGCTGCGACCCAGCGGCCGGCCTTCACGTCGAGCTTGCGCTTGCACGACGGACAGACGCGCACCCACGTGCCGCTGAACTGGCGGAAGCACTCGGTGAGATCCATGATCTCTTCGAGGCAGATGTCGTCCTTCCCGCATGCGGCGCAGCGGACGCGCCACGTTCGCTGCGATCCGGCCTTGAATCGGGCATCGATGCCGGAGTCCTGGCGGTACGGCGCCGAGAAGTCGAACTCGGCGCGCATCTTCGAGGCCGCCATGCGTCCGTGCTTCCACTTGCGGACCGCCTCGCTCGTGAGGTCGACCTCGTCGGAGAGCTGCCAATCCATCGGCCGCGAGGTCGCGCCCTTCAGTTTCGACAGGCCGAGGAGATAGAGGAACTTGTCGCCGAGCTGCTTGAGCACGCCGCGGTCGACGGCTGCGTCCTCCATGAGCGAGGAGAGGTACACCGACTGCTCGACGATCGGATTGAGCCGGGCCATGCCGAACTCGCTCGCGAACTTGTCGTCCGGCAGGAAGTAGCCGACGTTGTAGCCGTACTCCGCGACGAGCCACAGCGCGAAGCCGATCGCGAACGTTGTTAGACCGACCTGCTCGGCCTTCACGACGTCGACGCGCGACTCGCTCTCGCGCCCGACCGTGATCCGTTCGAGGAGCTCGATGATGCCGGCGAGCGGCTCGTGCCCGGCGAGCGTGTAGCGGCCGTGATCGGTCGGCACATGCTCGGCCACGAAGTCGAGCAGCCAGGAGCGCTCGGCCGCGGCCCGCCGCTGCCGCTCGCGCGGAGGGAGCTCGGCCCGCAGACCCTCGGCGAAGTCGCGCATCAGCTCGGTCATGCGCGCAGCTCCTCGGTCGTCGCTTCGATCGTGCGCAGCACCTTGCGCAGTGTCTCGGGGTCCTTCTTGAGAAGCGCCTGCATCTCCTGGCGGAAGCGGATCGCCATCGCCTTGAGACCACGGTCGACCGCGAACTTCGTGCGCTCGCGCGTCGAGCTCGATGACTGCAGCTTCCGGAAAACGTCGAGCAGCTCGAGATCGCGCTCGCTCAACTTCTCGCCGGCGCGTTCGAGGAGCTCGGCAAAGATGCGCGCGGAGCCGAACGTGGCGATCGCGGTCTCGATGTCGAGCACCTGACCATCAGCGGCCGTCTCGTTGTATTGCTTCGCGAGATCCAGGAGGAAGTCTTTCTCTGCCTGGCGAAGCCGGAACTCGATGTCGAACTCCCACACCGCCGTGCGGCCGATCGCGAAGCCAGTTCCCTTGAGCTTCTCGATCACCTCATTGAGCGTTGGCCGCGGCTTGACCTTGCAATAGTTCTCGATGAGCCAGTCGCGGAGACCTGGCTGGTCGTCGACGGTCTTGTGCCCGCGACGGCCGCGCGGCTCGGGAAGGCGAAGGCTCTTCATCTCCTTCGTCTTCTTCACCCGCCGGCGCGTTCGTTTCGCCGCGGACGGTTTCGGTCTCGCTTTACTCGCCACTGGCGGCAACCTCCTTCCAGTGACGAATCCGCGCCGCGGCGATCCGGAGGTACGCGCGCTCGCGCTCGATGCCGACGAAGCGCCGGCCTTCGAGCATGGCCGCGCATCCGGTCGTGCCGCTGCCGGTGAACGGATCGAGGACCACTCCCCGCGGCGGTGCGACCAGGCGAATGAGCCGGCGCATCAGCTCGATCGGCTTGACGGTCGGGTGATCGTTGAAGCGAGCGCGGGTCGGCTCGTCCTTCTTCAGGCCGCTGAGGACGCTGATGGCGCGCCGGCGGAACCCTGCCTTCGACGAGAGTCCGGCTTCGCGCTCGCCCGTGCGCGGCTTCGCAACGTAGAAGAGCCGCGAGAGCTGCTCGCGCCGCGGGTTCTCCCCGTCGAACTGCGCCGCCGCCCCGTCGTCGAAGAGAACGTTCGCCGGCCAGCGGCCGTTGTCGCGGTTCTCGTCGATGTTGAGGAGCGTCGCGCGCGCGGCGCTCTTGCGCGCGAGAACGATCGGCTCCCATGCAGGCTTGAGCTTCGAGGCGTGCTTCGGAAACCCGTTCGAGTAGAGCCACGCCATGCAGTCCTCGACGTTGAATCCCGCGTCCTCTATCGCCGACGCCATGCGGTGGAACGTGCGCGTTCCGCCGAACGCCATGAGGTAGCTGCCCGGCTTCGCGACCCGGAGGACCTCGGCCCACATCTCGGAGTCGTAGGCAACGCCGGTCGCGTCCCACGCCGCGCCGCTGAATCCGATCTCGTAAGGCGGATCGGTCACGACCGCGTCGATCGACGCGTCCGGAATCGTCGCGAGCATCGCGCGGCAGTCGCCGCCGAGCAGTTGCAGGTCAGCTCTCATCGGGCTCCGGTTCGATCCTCAGCTTCAGCTTGCTGGCGATCATGATCTGCAGCTTCACGAAGTTCTGGTTCAGCCGCTCCATGAGCTTCTTCATCTCGTCGAGGTGTTTGTGCTGCACGTAATTCGTCAGCAGGTCCTTCTCGATCGCTGCGATCCGTTCGTGCACCGGCTTCACCGCGTCATCCGCGTAGGAACGGAACGACCGCGTCACGAGCCAGATGAAGACCGCGGTCAGCAGCGACGCTGCGACCATGCCGGCGACCATTTCCCAATTCACGTTCACGGTTTCACCTCACCCAGCCGACCGACCGGAACTCGCAGGCGCCCCGCGCGCAAGCCAAGAGAAGGCAGCACCCGGAGCGCAGCGGACCGCTCGAAGCGTTCTTGTCCGGTGCCCAGAATCGCGTGCACCCGCTTGTCCTCCCGCGTCATCACTCGGCTGCCTTCCCTCCGCTCGCGCGAGCCAGAGCCGCCCGGTCGGAGTCGTAGTGCAGGCGCATCGGTTTGATGCCGGCCGGCACGACGTACCGCGCCGGATCAGCCAGAAGAGCCGCGAGCGCCTGCTCTTTCGCGCGCTCGACTCTCGTTTGCATCTCGACCGCGTCACCGCCCTCGACATCCTGGGGAAGCACCACGGCGACCGCGAGGCGGGTGGTCGCAACCGCGACCGTCTCACCCGTCTCGTAGTCGTCCCAGATGCGCAGCTCGATGTCGGATCGCGTGAACATCAGTCGACTCTCCCAAACCCTTGTGCCGCGCGCCGGGACGAGCTCGACTCGACGCGCCCGCGCGCTCCCTCCCAGCACGCGCCCGCGCGGCAGGGGCCCATTCCCGCCACGACGCGCCCGGCGCGGAGGAGCCCGCCCACGGCGACGGCACAAAGACGGAAATACATCGCTAGAACCTCACCGCCACGCCGATCGTCACCCCGTAGTCGGGAGCCGGGCCGCCTGGCGTGAGCGGCACTGCCGCGAACACTTTGCCGTTGACGATTCCCGGCCCCACGCGCACGAGATCCTGCCGGTAGTAGCCGTGCGCTCGCGCCTGCAGCGGGTCGTAGTCGAGACCCACTTCGCGGATTCCACCGAACTCGATGAACGGCGCAGCGTGCGGACGGAAGATCCCGTCGACCTTTCCCGTCACGGTGCCGGCCGTGATCGCCATCTCGCCGCCGTAGGGCGCGCGAGGAACGGCGAGGACGTCGACGAGCTCCTTGTTCTCAGCCTTGAGATCGAGGAGGCTGAGCCCGAAGTTCGCATGGAGGTGCTCCGCCTCTTGCTCCGGCACCTCGCGGATCACCTCGATCGGGACGGTGATCTGTTCGCGCCTGACTTCGACCTTACTCAGCCACTTGACCGTCTCCACCTTCACCGGCACCGGCTTCGGTCGATAGATCGTCGTGAGCCCGAGGTCCGGTCCCTGCAGATATGGCTTGATCCAGCCGACCAGAGCCAGCGCGCCGACGACGATCGCGCTGAGCACGCCGAGCGAGAGCCATGCGGGAACGATTTTCTGCAACATCACTTCACCGTCCCCGGAGCGCTGATGTTCAGCTCTTTCACGCGCTCCCACGTCTTGCCGCCGATCATGATTCCGAGGAGCGTCGCGAGCGCGGGCCATCCCTGGACGACCAGATCAAAGAACCGCGCCACGCCGAAACCGGCGAGCAGAATGATCCCCAGCGTGAAGACGATCGTGATCCGAATCATCCATGCCGTATTCATTGCGGCGCTGCCTCCCGCTCTGCCGGCGACGCGCCTGTTAGGCGGTTCGTCGACAGACGCAAGGCAGCACCGCTAGGGAGAGGCGCGCGCGACGAGTGGCACGGCCCGCGGCGATCCGCCGGCGCGCCAGTTCACGAACGCCACGCCGCCGATCGGCGGTGCGTAGTCGCAGCCAGGACAGCCGTAGCCCACCGTGCCCTCGAAGATTTCCAGCCGGCCGGCATGGATGCTCGTTTTGAGCGGCAGAAAATTGAACCCTGGCGATATGTCGAACTCTTCGGTTCCAACCAGCTGGTTCGTCTCGTCGAACACGAGTGCGGTTCCGAATGCCGTCGCATTGCCATCGCTGAAGAGCGCGAACATCGTTGTGTAGTCGTCGTCGTTCTGCACGAGGCGCGCTTCGAGTGTTCCACCTGGCGAGGTCATGACGATCGGCGCGATCTCGACCGACGCGATGCCGGCGCCCCGAACATCGCGGAAGAGCGCACTCGTCGAAAGACGAGGATTGCCTCGCAGGATCGTGAGCGATGCCAGCCCGATGGTGTCTGCGGTGCACTGCAGGCGCCTGAAGTTAGGCGCGATGCGTGACTCGCCGGCAGCCAGGGTAAATGTGGGCACCGGACCGATGGGACAGCTTGATAGCATGACCTCGCAGCCGTCCGGGTCATCGCAGGTCACGAGCAGATGCGCTCGCCAGTTCTCGTTGTCTGCGTAGATCAGGCGCACCGACCGCGCCTCGGCGAACGCCGCCGAACAGATCAGGATTGTGAGAAGACAGAGCAGTCCGATCGCTCTGCCTGGACCTCTTGGGAACAGGTTCATCACGCCCTCCACTGTTTGTTGTTGCTGCTCACGAGTGGACGGTAGGGCGGGAGTCGGGATCGCTTCCAGCGATCGGAAGCGTTATGACGCACTCGGAGCGCTTACGCGCGATCTCCGTGCTCTGGACGCTTATGACGGCTTGCGTGCCGTTCGAACCGCTTACAACCGCTTAGGACTCGTTATGACCCACTGCGCGCGATCAGCAGATCTGCGAGAGGGACGGAGGATTTGCGGCCCCGGTAGCGCAGTCAGGAGTGCTGACCGCGGAGTCGCACCGACGTCGGGATGATCGCGTCGGGGATGCCGTCGCCGTCAGTGTCGACCATCGGCGGCGGATCGAACGGGGAGAAGGCGGGCGATGGCACGCATAACACTGACGTGAAGGCGAGTACAACGCAGGCGAGGGCGCCCACGAACTGCTTCTTGCGGAACGCTTCGAGGTGACGCAGCAGAAACCGGAAGCGCCGGCGCCTCCGCTCTTCTCCCCTCGAATTGAGATCGCGGTACGGGAGGTCGCCGTTCTCCACGTAGGAATAGAGCGTCGAGACCGAAACGCCCAGGTACGTCGCTGCAGCGTGCGAATCGAGCTCACGCTCGCCGCCCGCGCACACCACCACACCCATTTCCTGCCCGCCGACCTGGACCACGGCTCAAATTGTAAACCGTTGCCGCGGCCGGAAGTAATTCACGCGCCCTGCGAATCGCGCAACGCTTGTGAGCGCGGGGCGGGAATCAGAACTTCCTCGACGCCTCTTTGGCGGCATCCGAGTCTCTCTTCACCTGCTTTTCGAGCCACGGCACGTAGCTAAGGATCGCGACGCCGTCATCGCGTCGCGCTCCACGCTGGAAGAGCTGGATTTGAACGAGGTCGCCGCGCCACTTCAGTACGACGTTTTGGTATGACGAGCCGGCGCGGTTCCTCCACTCTTCTGTCATCTCCGATTCGGGGTCGCCGTATCGCTCGATGAATGCGCTGCGGATGAAAGCGAAATCCTTCCCGCTGAACGTGACGTGCACCGTTCGCATGGCGTCATCGGTGAGCCAGTAGCTGGCGATCACCTGGACGTCGCCGATCTTGAAACTCTCGTCGCACATTCGATCGCGCTGAATGGTGTGGCAGTTGGCCGCGCTCTTCTTCTGGTCGGGATCGAGGACCTTTCGAACCGCCTCTTCGTTGGCTCCGAACGGGACTCCGTGGAAGTCCTTCGGTTGCTGAGTCCATTCAGCTAACAGCGGCATTGCGCTTAGTAGCAGCACTCCGAAGGACGTCACTGCCACAGCAACGGATCTCATAGCTTTCCCCCTTTTGCGTCAGTCCACCTCGATCGGCGCCTCGACGATCGTCGTGACGGTCCCGATCGGATACCACTCCCCATGAGCGAGCTCGATCTCGATTGGCCCGCCGTAGTCGGGGTTGCGTTTGACGATCTTGAATTCCCCGTCGAGGGTGCCGCGAGCGAGCATGCCGATCGTCGTTCCCGCATCGCGCAGATAGACCATCACGATCTTCCCCGGTTGAAAGAGGCCACGGGCGGGATCGAGCAACACCTTCCAGCCGTTGCGCAGCGTCGGATGCATCGAGTCGCCCAGGATCTTCACGACCTTCCGCCGCTCGTCGCGAACCTCTTTCAGGGTGTTCAGCACGTGCGCTGACGGAATGAGCAGATCGTCCGTATCGCGCGGAATGCCGGCAGCGACCTCCGTCGCGACCGGCACCAGCCATGCGTGCAGTGAACGCGGCCGGTCGGTGTCCCGCTCGATCCACTGATCGATCGGAATGGGAGGCGGGGGAAAGTCGCTGGTGCCGTCACGCACGTCTTCGTGGTCTAGGTGTTTTCCTGTGGCGGGGGTAGGAAGCTCGGCCGCAGTGGGTGATGGCGTCGAGAGTTCGAGATCTCCGTCATCTTGTTCGCGGAAATTGAGGCTGTAGAGGAACGTCGAAATCCCTTCGGCCAAGCGACTCGCGTCGAGCACGATCTCTCGAAGGCGTGCCGGGGCGCCGCGCCTCACGTTTACGACCGCGCGCCCGAGTGGCAGCTCCTCGATGCCAAGGAACTCGACCAACCGTTCGATGTATGAGAGCGAAACATTCTCTCCCGCTTCAACCATCGTCAATTGCCGGAGACTCATCTCCGCAGCCTTTGCAACCTCCCTCTGCCGAAGCCCTTTCGCAAGGCGCGCGCGTTTGATCGCCTGACCAAGCTCGAAGAACGGCGTGCGATGAGGAACCCGGGCAACCACAACGCTGAGGAAGATATAGCCGGAGACACGCAGCGTGCAAGATTTTGCACTTGACGCATATATCTGCAATGTGCAAGTATCTGCATCATGCACAGCAGCAAGCTCGCACGTTTCATGGTGGCCAACGGGATCACGGTTGAGGCGTTGGCCGAAGAATCGGGCCTCTCGGTACGTCTCATCTATTACTTGCGCCAGGGCGCAACGCCACGCCTGACATCCGCCGTCGAGGTCGCGCACGCCTGTTCCGTGCTCTCTCGGCGCCGTGTTGACCTTCACCAACTCTTCAATCTTCAGTCGGCGAGGAAGCGCTTGGAGAAGGCGTCATGAGCTCAGCCAGCACGGTTGGCGCGCCTGCGGCGGGCGTCGAACTCGATTCACGAGCCGCGGCGAAGTACCTCGGCGTTTCCATGAGCGGGCTGTATGCGTACTGCAACGTCGGGGCGCTCGCGTTCCGCACGGTGTCGCCACCGAATCGCAAGCGCAGGACGTTCCGCTTCCTCGTTGCTGACCTCGAAGCGCTGCGAAGGCAGCAGACATGCGGGCGCAGCGATTCCGCACAGCCCGAGCAACCCGCCTCGCTGGTGACCACGACGCTCGGGACCATCGCGCGCAGCTACCCCGTGCAGGTCGCGCAGCCTGCCTCCTTGCGTTGTCCCAATTGCGATGAGCCTCACCGGCCGAGTAATTACCGCCGCATCCCCGCAACCACGCGTCTCGAAAAGTTCCTCGCCGCGCAAGGCATTGGGGAGGTATCGCTGCTCCACAAGCTCGTGCATTCGCTCTCGCGCGTGGGCGCAGCGTCGGATTTATTTCCGGACGACAAGCTCCTCTCCATTCGCAAAGGCACCCGGCAACCGACCGTCCTGCAGGCAGAGGCCATTCGCCTCGCCGTCGCCGACATTCTCGAAAAGCCGGTGTCGCTCGTCGATCTCTTCGACCTGACGCAGATCCGCGCGGAGGCGCAGCGATGACCATCTGGCTGCCAACGGATGCCGCATCTGCACTGCTCGGCGTAACCGAGCGGTGGATCAGACAGGCCGCGTCGAGCGGCCGTTATGGTGAGCCGCGCCGCACTGTTCGAGGCAGGAACGCGAACGCCATCGAAGTTGCACTGGAGAACCTCCCGGCCGACGCGCAGGTGCGCTACCTCCAAGCTCATCCCGACCTAACGCGGCCCGCATTGGCCGACGCCGCTGGCTTCATCCCGCCGACTCTCTCGTTCGAGAACGCCACCGAGAACCAGCGCCAGCGCGCGTCGTGCCGCATGGCCGCCGTCGTTGCCTTCGACCTCTTCACGCGCGAGTGGGGTTCGCAGCGCGGAGTCAGGGAAGCGCGCGAACGATGGGTCGAGCAGTATCGAGCCGCGAATCCCGACGTCGGCGCGATCTCGAGGTCCTCGCTGGAGCGCTGGTCGACTGCGTACCGCACCTATGGCATTGACGGCCTCGTCGACCGGATCGACGGCTCCAGCCGCCGCGACAAAGGCGTGATTCCCGAGCGTGCCCGCGCATTCTTCTGGTCGCGCTACACCGATGGCGAGCAACCCTCGATTGCGGACGCGATCCGCGACACCAGAATGTGGGCGGAAGAGGTTGTGCACGTCGAGCTGCCCGCGGCCGACAACGCGTTCTATCGCCTCGCCGAGAAGATCCCGGACGCTGTGCGCCGCGCGACGCGTGAGGATCAGGATCACGACGAGCGCTGGCTCGTCACGATCCGCCGCGACTACAACTTCCCGGCACTCAAGATCGTCCAGGCGGATCACCACATCACTGATCTGTGGGTGAGCTGCGGCGGCACGATCTGCGGCCCGGACGGATGCAAGCACGGTCACCGCGTCTGGACGACGGTGTTCATCGACGTCGCCTCGCGCGCGGTCGTTTCGTGGATCGCCTCGCTCAGCTATCCGAATTCCGACACGATCCTCCGCGCGCTCCGTCAGCTCATCGAGGCACACGGGCTGCCCGAGATCGTCTACGTCGACAACGGGAAGGACTTCAAATCCGCCTTCGGCCGCGCGATCCGCCGCGGCGAGGCCACTCCGTTCAACGACGACTACCTCAACAATCTCCTCGCGTCGCTCGGCGTGCGCATCATCTTCGCCATTCCCCGGCGCGCGCGCTCGAAGAACATCGAACGCCTCTTCGGCACATGGGTCCGTCAGATCTGGTCGGGCAATGCCGCCTACGTCGGCGCGCTCGGCAAGCGCACAGAACGCTCCGCCGAGTTGTACAAGCACCCCGAGCAGCTCCTCGACTTCGAATCCTTCCGCGCCCTCCTCACGGCCGAGATCGACCGGTACAACATGCGCCGCGGCCACCGCGGGCAGGCGATGAGCGGCCGGTCGCCTCTCGAAGTCCTCGCCGAGACGCGCATCCCGCGCCGCGATCCGGACGAGAAGGGGTTCGCCCTCGCGTTCTGGCACTACCACGCGCGGCAGGTGCGCGCGGGCGGCCGGATCGTCGTTGGGCAGAACGAGTATCAGATCGCCGAGCCGGCCATCGCGCTCGCCGAGATGGGCCGCAACGTACAGCTCCTCGTCAATCCCGAGGACGTGCGGCGCGCGATCGTCCTCACCGGCTGCCAACACACCACCTCCAAGCTCGACCGCTCGCGCTCGATCGCGTGCGGCTGCGCCGGCAAGGGCGCGTTCCTTTGCGAGGCGACGCTATGGGGACTGTCGACCTACGACACTGACGACCCGATCACGGTCGGCAACCTCAAAGAGGAGGCGCGGATCAACAAGGAGCTGCGCCGCCAGGTGCGGTTCTTCGGCAACCTCTCTGCGCATCGTGATCTCGCCAGCTTCAAGGCGAATCGGTTCGCCCTTCTCCAGGCGATCGCCGAGCGCGAGCGCGGCGCCAACCGCCAGCTCCTCGCCAAGGCAGAAGGGGAGAGGAGTGGCGCGACGGTGCTCCTGCCGCAGTCCTCGATCGCCCGCCGGCTGGAGGAATACCGCGACCGTCTCGACGGCGCGGGTCTCATCACTCCCGCTGATCGCCAGCTCGCCGCTGCGATCACGCCGCCACCGCTGGACGATCTCGCCGCGCTCGCCGCCCTCCACCGCGTACACGACGAGGTTCGATCCACCGACGAGGAGGAGCCGGCCGGCGTCACTCTCACGCTCGCGAACCTCGATGACGAGCGCCGGCGCCGCGAACGCGAGGACGCGGGGTTCTGCTCAGCGACTCTCGATTGCCCGAACGCGGCCGAGCGCGGCCCGTTCTGTCTCGCCCATCACCACGAGCTCGTCGGCGACTGAAGCCGCCGGCAAAGAAGGAGGCCCACTTTCATGACCGTCGTTCAACCGTTCCCCGCAGCAAAAAGCGGCTCGTCGTCACACGAGCCGCCAGCGCTCTCCACAGAGCGAATCGATCGAGTCCGACTCCGCTTGCGAAAGCATCTCAATGATACAGAGGAGGTCAGCCAGGCGAAAGTCGCCAAGCGCGTCAGCCTCTCGAACTCGACCGTTTCGCTGTTCCTCGCCGGCACCTACGCCGGCGACAACAGCGCCGTCGCGCTCGCGATCGAGAACTATCTCGATCTGCGGGATCAGCAGCAGTCGATCGGCATCGGGCCGAAGTACGTCAGGACCTCGATTGCCGCCCGGATCGAGCGCGCAATCTTTATGGCCGAAGCGACCAGCGCGGTCGCTGTCATCGCAACGCAGAGCGGACTCGGGAAGACGAAGACGATTTTCGACTATCGCGAGTCGCACCCCAGCTCGATCTACTTCTCCGCCGCGCCCGACCTGAACACGAAGTGGGCGGTGCTCTCCGAGCTCTGCATGGTCGTGACCAAGGACGACAGCCGGCGCCGCAGCCCCGCGCACGCGCGCCGCGAGATCGTCAGCGCACTCGCCGGCACCGACCGGACTCTCCTCGTCGACGAATCGCACTTCCTCGTCCAGGAATGCATCGACGAGCTGCGCTGCATCCACGATCAGGCACGCGTGGCTCTGATCCTCCTCGGCAACGAGTCGACCTACGAGGGCTTCCGCAACAGCGCCGGCGGCAGCCGCGGCATGAGCTCGACCGCGTACACGCAGTTCGCCTCCCGCGTCGTCGCTCGTCTTCACCTCGGCGCTCACGACATCACGGCGAAGGACATCCGCATGGTCGCGAGCCAGATGATCGCCGACGCCGTCGTTGCCGAGGCGATGGCGATGCTCCAGTACGAGGCCGCCAATAACGGCGGGTTCCGGCGCGTGGTCAACATCTGCCGCATCGCGCAGATGCTCGCCCAGACCAAGCCCGTGACCAAGGGCCACGTCGTCCGCGCCATCAGTGAGCTCAAGCAGCTCGGCGGAGGTGAGGAATGAGCCGCGCCCTCACGCGCCCGAACCAGCGCGCGCGCGATGAGATCGTCAACGCGCTCTCCACTCTCCCCGCGCCGGCACGCGACGAGGTCCTCCGTGTCGTCGACGTCGCGATCATGCAGCTCGGCCTCGCGTCGCATCTCGAAGCGGCGATCTGCGTGCTCGCCACGCTCGCCGAGAAGAGGGAGCTCGACCGCCTGGACGTGATGCGCGAGCTCCGCGAGCGGTTCGGCCTGAAGCGGTCGAAGCTGGCGTTCGTCGGTGTCAACGACGACGAGGAGCCGAGCGAACCGGCTGAGGAGGCGACCCTGTGAGCATCCTCGATCGCGTTCGAAGCTTCTTCACTCCCACGGTCGATCTGCGCGAGCAGGTCGACCGGCTTCAGTCCGAGCGGAACACGCTCATCGCCGATCTCGCGGCACTCCACAAGCAGAACGCGGAGCTCGAAGGCGAGCTGAAGGCCGCGCGCATCGAGGTCGATCGGGCGAAGTACGTCGCGCAGTCGAACATCATCGGCCGCGACGAAGCCGAGCGCGCCGCGAGGCGGATGGCCGAGCAGCTCCTCGAAACCTCGGCCGCGCTCGAAGAAGCAAACGCGCGCATCGCCACGCTCGAAGCGCAGCTCCGCGACCGTGACGAGGACGCGCAGCTCGCGCTCATCCATGCGCCGGCTGGCGACGAAGAGCCCGCTCAGCCAGCAGAAGACGAGGTCATCTCCGACATCACCGCGGTGTTCGCGTACCAGATCCGCGGCCTGTTCTTCGAGGGTCGCCACCATTGGGAGCTCGCGCGCGGTGAGGAGCGAGTCAAGGCGCCGATCAACGACAAGCACTTCCTCGATGAGATGGCCGCCCGCAAGGTGTTCTTCGCTGCTGGCGATGCGCTGCGCGCCGACATGCACATCGTCACCTACCGCAAGCCCGCCGGCGAGGTGTACGTCAAGTACAGCGTCGAGAAGGTGCTGCAGATCCTCCCGCCTGACCAGCAGAAATCGCTGATCACAGAGGCGCCCGCGACCGCGGTCAGCATCGAAGGAGGCGACCATGCAGGAGCGCATTGAGATCTCCGAGCTCACGCGCGAGCAGCGCGAAGCGGCCTGCAGCGCCCTCGATGCGATGGCCACGCGCCTGCCGCTCACCTGCATCGAGGTGATCTGCCGGGCCCTCGCGACTCACGAGGTCCTCATCGACTACGACGCGCAGGGCGTCCCGCGCGGCTGCTCGATCCTCGCGGACACGAAGCTTTCGCGGACGGATCTGGTCGAAGCTGCTGCGCTCGATCTCCGGCTCCGCGAGGCGCTCGGCGAAGACGCGGCCGACCACACGATCGATTTTCTTGGTCAGCGCGGCGCGGCTCTCAGCATCGTCCTCAGGTCTTCCTTAGCGCTGTATCGCCGGGGGATTCGCCGCGCCATGGAGCGCATGAAGGAGTTCGCGCAGCACGTCATCAATTGATTGTTTGCGTTTGTCCCCGCGATCAGGGGGAGGGGTGGAGCGGCGGCGGGTGGGTGTGAGTGGATCGCGGGGGCAGAGCGGAGGCAATGAAAGAGCGATGAAAAAGAAGACCGGGACCCTGGCGACGTGGGAGGACGTGGAGGCTGAGATCGGCGTGGTCGCGAAGCTCGACCTCGACATCGAGGCGCAGGAGAACGCCCTCAGGAAGCGGACGCAGGCCATCGAAGAGCAGGCCGCAGTGTCCATCAAAGAACTGAAGGAGGAGCGCGCCGAGCGTGAGGCCGCGGTCCTGCAGTTCGCCAAGAAACACCGCCGCGAGTTCGGAGACGCGAAGCGCCGAAAGTTCATGTTCGGCACGATCTCGTTCACCAAGGTCGGCAAGGCGGTGCGGTTCCTCATCGAAGAAGTGAAGCTCATCGCGAACCTCAAGCGGCTCGGTTTCGCGGCCGGCGTCGTGAAGGATCGCGGCGAGACGGTCGACAAGAACGCGCTCGCCGCCGCTCCCGTGCCCGAGGCGAAGCGCGAGTCGATCGGCTTCACGATCGAAGAGACCGGCAACGAGCCGAAGCTCACGATTGACCGCAAGGCCATCGAGGCGCAGCAGGCTGCGCGTTCAAAACGGAGGTGATGCCCTATTCAGTGAGCAATTCATAGCACTCTGGCTTTGTGTGAAATCCCGGTGCCGCGGGCGCCGGGATCGTCCGGAGGTGGCGCTCCGGACCTGATGAGCAGCCAAAGAAGGAGATCGATCCACTATGCGCTTCAAGTTCTTCTGTGAATCCGTGACCGGCCAGCAGCCGCCGAACAAGGGCGGCGGCGTGACGCTACGGCCGTCGACGTCCACCGATCCGAGCTCGCCGCAGCCGACGTTTCCCAACGGCGCTCTGAGCCTCTTCGCTAACGACGCGACAGAGCTTCACGCGTTCTTCGTCCCCGGCCAGGAGTACTTCTTCGACGCCTCGCCGGCCACCGTCTGACACGCGAAACCGCGCCACGCGCGCGGTCGTCCGGAGGTGGTGCTCCGGACCTGATGAGCAGCCCGATGAGCAAGCCTCTCGATCCTCGCCCCGCAGATGTCCTCGACGCGATCAGCCGCTGCGGCTCGGTCAACGTCAACGCGCTCGAACAGCACTTCGAGGCGCGCATGCCGGCGACCGAGCTCTGGCTCACGCTCGACCATCTGCGCAAGTGCGATCTCATCTATCTGATCTCTGCCAGCCGCGGCTGGGTCGCGTCGATCACCGAGGCAGGAAAGAACGCGCTGCGGGAGTCGCGCACCCATGCGGTACGCCAGGAGGTCTCACGTGTCGAGTGACGATCTCTCGCTCTGCGCCATCGCTATGCTCGCGGTGATCGTCGACCACGGGTGCATCTCGGCCGTCGAGCTGCGGGAATCTGTCGTTCAGCGTCTGCCTGAGTGGGCGTGCGCGGACTGGCCGCGCGAGATCTGGGAGTGGTACGGCCATCTGCAATCGCTCCTCGATCGCAATCTCGTCACGCGGCTCGCCGGCAAGCGGCGTTACTTCTACCAGCCCACGCCGGACGGAATGATCGTGCTGCGAGCGTGGCTGCACGAGCGCGGCGCGACGATGCGGAGCGTGTCATGACCGGCGAGCAGCTCAGCCTCGTGCCGGCCCCGGATCGAGCGAAGGCCGCGAAGGTGCTGCTCATCCTCCGCGCCCACCAGGGCCGCGAGAACGCCGTCTCGATGCATCTGATCGCGGACGAGCTCGGGATCAGCAGCCGCGACGTGCAGGCGCTCGTGAAGTTCCTCGTCGAGGAGCGCTCCTGGCCGATCGGGACCGCGACCTCGCGGCCTTTCGGCTACTACGTCATCCGCAACGAGCGCGAGCTCGAAGAGAACTATCAGCATTTCATCCGGCGCGGCGTCTCGAACCTGAAGCACGCCCGCGCCTACCGCAACAGCTCAGTCGTCGGCCCGATCGTCGGGCAACTGGAGATCGAGGTGAAGCGATGATGGATCTGATTCTTCGTCTGCGCGAGGCGCGCCGCCTGGCGGGGCTCACTCAGAAGCAGGTCGCGCGGGAAGTACACATCAACCACCGGACGCTCAGCTCGTGGGAGACCGGAAGGCGGATCTCCTCACTCAAGGTCGTAACCCTCCACCGGATACTCCGCGCGTGCGGCCTGACTGAGTTGGAGTTCTACGGCCCCGGCCTGGAACAGCGGGCCATGAGCTTCGACCACGGCAGTGATTGGGAGCCTCGCGAGAAGCCGGCGGCGGAAGAGAGGACGCAGTGAGCACCTGCCCTCATTGTGGCGTCGAGCTCCTCTGGATCACGATGGAGGACACCGGCAAGAAGCTCCCGATCGAGGCCGTTCCACACAACGACGGCACGGTCGTGATCCTCGGCGGGACAAGCGGCCGTGTCTGCAAGCGCTCTGAGCTCGCTCACTACGCCTTCAGCGGCCTGAAGTTCTACAAGCCGCATTTCCCGAACCACTGCACCTTCCAGCGTGAGGCGCCGGCGTCGGCCTCTACGTCCTCGAAGATCAGCCGCCAGATCGCGCTCGCCCGCTATCCGAAAACCGCAAAGCGCGCCCACCTCGAACAAGTCATGAAGGAGCTCGGGAAGAAGAATGGGTGAGAACTCGAAGATCGAGTGGACTGATCAAACCTACAACGTTTGGCGCGGCTGCCGGCACGTGAGCGCCGGGTGCGATCACTGCTATGCGGAGACGCAGAGCAAACGCAATCCGAAGGTCCTCGGCCATTGGGGAGAAGGCGCTGAGCGCGTGCTCGCTGCTGAGTCGTATCGAAATCTCCCGTACAAGTGGAACGAGGCCGCGAAGCGTGAAGGCGTTCGTCGGCGGGTCTTCCCGCTCTCGCTCGGCGATTGGCTCGACGATGAGGTGCCGATCCCGTGGCTCTATGGCCTGCTCTGTGACATCGAGGACTGCACCGCACTCGATTGGTTGCTGCTGACAAAACGGCCGGAGAACTTCCGCCGGCGCCTCGAAGCCGTGCGCGAGTACTCCCGCGGCTGCGTCATGCTCGACGCGTGGATCGACGACGACATCGCACCCCCGCACGTCTGGATCGGCGGCAGCGCAGAGAATCAGGAGACACTTGAGCAGCGGCTCGGCCACGTTCTCCGGATTCCCGCGGTCGTCCGTTTCTTGTCGCTTGAGCCGCTGCTCAGCGCTGTCAACCTGCGATATGTCGACGTCGACTCGCACGCTGACGCGCCCGATGGTTTCTATCAGGTCGATGCGCTCACGGGAGAGCAGACCGACATGGGGCGGCCGTGCTACTACGTCCCGCGTGTCGATTGGGTGATCGTCGGCGGTGAGTCAGGCCCGCACGCCCGCCCGATGCATCCCGACTGGGCACGCTCCCTCCGTGATCAGTGCCAGGCCGCCCACGTGCCGTTCTTCTTCAAGCAGTGGGGCGAGTGGCGACGCACGCTCGACCGATCCGATCTTTCCCCTATTTCCCACTGGCTCGAGCAGGATGGTCGGTTCTTTCCGGTTGGGGATGTGCCGCCGCCGGGCCACTCCCTCGACGCGATCGGTATCACCCGCGTCGGCAAGAAAGTGGCAGGTTGCCTTCTCGACGGCCGCGAGTGGAAGGAATTCCGGCGATGATCACTCACGCGCAGATCGCCCTCGTCCACGTCGCCAAGAGCCGTCTCGCGCTCGACGAGGATAGCTACCGGGCGATCCTGCATGCCGAAGCCGGCGTAGCGTCGGCGCGCGACCTCGACGAAAAAGGATTCGATCGACTGATGCGCCGCTTCGAGCACCTCGGCTTCACGAGCTTCGCTCACGAGAAGCGGCGCCAGGCGAACAAGCGGCGCGGCACGATCACGCCTGAGCAGCAGTCGAAGATCGCCGCGCTCTACATGGAGCTCGCGAGCGCATCGGCCGCCGCGGGACAGCCCGGCTTCTCCTCTCTCGCGGCTCAGATGGCCTTCAGCCGCCGGCAGTGTAGGAAGGCGTTCCCTCAGACGATCGGCGACGCGATCAAGGTCATCGAAGGTCAGAAAGCGATGCTCGGACGTTTCACGGCTCAATTAGAGACGTCTGTAATAAAAAACTTCCGCTGATCGCTCGCCCTCATTCCCGCTCCGCGCGCGCCCAACCTCCCCATGCATCGCGACTTACCTTCAACTTCCGCTGTTCGCGACCACTTCCGCTGATCAGCGGGCGCCGCGTTTCGCGAGCACCCACGACGGACGCGTTCGAAAGCCGCTTAAGACGCCATTACACGGGCCTTTCCGCGCGTTCGATGATCGTATCGACTGACTTCCGCTGATCGCCACAGCGGCCCGCCGCCGCCCCAAACCGCCCCTTCGCGGACCCGGGCGGCGATCTCGCCTCAACTCCCGAGATCCTCTACACTTCCACGCGTGCGTCCGGCGGTGTCCGCCCATGTCCGGCAACCCCAAAGATTCCGCGAACTCACAGAATGACCGCCCACTCAGTACTCAGCACTCAGTACTCAGCACTCAGCTGGTACGATGCACGCCA
>JAEHJW020007501.1_pt1 | contig 40500 bp, 80 predicted proteins | sample 9271431 | NCBI WGS metagenome assembly JAEHJW02 | reverse complement strand
ACCGAAGTATATAACCAAGCTCTCTCCCAAATAAACCCCTCTCTCATAGCTGATGAAGGATTAAAGGTTGTGGTGGAACTCGCAAAAAATTGGGCTAAAGAAAGACGAGAAATGATAGATAATCACGAGTATTGTAAAAATGAAGGAGAAAGATGGGAGAATGGATATGATTGTGCTATGTATGATATTTTACAAGAATTAAATACTTTCTCCCCTAATAAGGAGAATAAAAACTAATATGGCAAACAAAAAGAAAAAAGGAATAAAGAAGATAAAGGCGTGGGCGATTTTTGAAAAAGATTTTAATGTTAATCTGATATTTAGGACAAAAAGATTGGCACAGTTAAATACAAAAAGAAGTGTAATGAAATGGAAAACAGATGAAAAAATTATCCCCATTACCATAACCTACTCTCCCTAGAGAAAATAAATATGAAAAACACAAAAGACAAAGAAATAAGCAAAACACAGCACGATATAGAATGTAAAGGTTGTGGAGGTGCAACTTGTGATAAAGGAGAAGTTAATAAATCTGGTTGTGGCAAACCTTTTGAAGCACAAGAAGAATGCGAACATTGCTGGAATAAAGGAACATCACATAACTGTTCCGCTTGTTGTTTCTGTGGTCAGTTTAAAAATCACCCCCTTAAAATACAAGAAGAACCTACCCTTATAACCAAACACATAGAAGAATTAAAATGATATTAACAAAAGGACAACAAAAAGATATAGATTGTATCAAATGGTTTTACCCCAAAGCAGAAAATACTTCTGAAGAAGAAATAGAGAATTTCTTTGATGTTTCTGAAAGGGGTGCAATTCCAATAAAAAATAATTTATTAGTAGAAGGAAAGAGGTGGCGAGGAATCACAATCCACGAAATGTGGGAACAGGGAATATTGGAAGGGAGTGTTCCATATTTTGTTTTATTGGGTGGTTACGAAGGAAAAAGGAAATGGTATAATCCAATGAGATATATAAAATGTAAATACTATCACATTCCCATCCCTAGTTTCATTGTGGATTTTATTAAAAAAGAAATATTTAAGGGAAAAGATGCTGATGTTATAGAAAGATGTTATCAAGATATTATAAAAGAATAGATTGAATTAAAATGAAAAATATATATATAAACAATTTTGTTGGGTTGGGACAGTTTAACGATAAACCAGTAAAAATATGTCCTAAGTGTAAAGAACGTTTTACTATAAAGCCAAGTCAGTGGAGAAAAATATATTGTAGCGATAAATGTCAAAGACTTGACAAAGACAAAGAAAAGGAATAACATATAAGTATTATAAGTTTAACTAAACAATATGGATAAATTAAAAGCACAAGCATACGATTGCCTAGCTCAAATTGAACTTTGGCAACAGAAATTAAAAGAAACCAACGAAGCGATAAAAAACTTCAAAGAAGAAGTTGTCGTCCCTGAAGTAGTAAAAGACGAAGAAAATAAAGACTAATATGGTTTATTTTTTATTGGGAATTATTATAGGAATTTTAGTTAGGGAAATAAAATTTTACACCATTAAAGGCGTAAATTCTTTAAGGGAAGTTGGTAATCAAGAAAAGACAGATTTTTTTGAACCTATTTCAGATAAAGAAAAATTTAATAATGCTAAATCAATAGACGAAACACTATGAGTAAAAAAGTATCTTCAAATGCAATAGAAAAAATGATGGTTGGGTTGAATAAGGTTTATGAAGCTGTTGCTAGTACCATCGGTCCAAAAGGCAAAAATTCATTTATAGGAGGCAATATACCTCGTATTACAAACGATGGATTTACAGTTGCTACTAACATAATCCTAGATGACCCAGAAGAAGATTCAGGAGCTTACGTTATTAGAAATGTATGTAGCCAACAGAATGATGATGTTGGTGATGGAACTACAACTGTTGCCGTTTTAACAAAAGCCATTATAGATGAATCATTAAAACGACCAGAGAGTAAAGCAGAAGTTAGAAAATCTCTAAAAGAAGCTGGTAATAAAGTATTAAACATTTTGGCTAAAAAGAGTATTAAACTAGATAAAAAAGATGTTGAAAAGGTAGCTCTAATATCAGCCGAAGATAAACATTTGGCAAAACTAATTTCAGAAATAATTGACAAATTGGGAGAAAAAGCTGTAATAAATGTAGAAGATTCCAAAACATTTGAAACCAATTACGAAATTACAGACGGATATGAAGCTCACGTTGGTTTTATGTCCCCACGATTTATAACTGATAAAAAGACCGCGAAAGCAACTTATCAGGACATTCCTGTTCTGTGTACTGAAAAGAAAATATCAAATATAGCCGATATTGCTACAATATTCAACTCATTCGCTTACGAAGTAAATAAAGAAGGAAAAGTAATGGTTGGGCCAGACGGTAAGCCAATACCGAGTAGAAATCCCATAACTTCATGCGTGATAGTATGTGATGATATAGACGATTCAATGCTAGGTATGTTGGTGGCTAACTTTGAAATGAAAGTATTTAACGCTTTAGTTATTCGTGCAACTTCTTTACTACTAGAAGATATAGCAGGATATACTGGGGCTAAATTGATTTCAAACTCAACGGGTATAAACTTCCAAAACTTTAAAAGAGAACATCTAGGATATTGTAAAAAGATAGTTTCAGACGCAAATAAAACCCTATTCATAGGAAATGGGTTTTCTCATAAAGAATATGTAAAAGAACTTCAAGCTAAAACTGATGGCGAGCCAAATATGTATACTCAAAAGAATATGCAGAATAGAGTAAACAAATTAAAGGGTGGTATTGCTGTTCTAAAAATTGGTGAATCCACAGACTTTGATAGAGATTATCTAAAATATAAGGCCGAAGATGCTACAAAGGCAGTTCAGGCGGCCTTAGAAGAAGGTATAGTAGAAGGAGGTGGAATGACTTTATGGAGAATAGCACAAGAGTTAAAACCTAAAACTATCGGAGAAGAAATACTCAAAAAGGCGTTAGTTGCTCCACTCAAAAAAATAATAGAAAATGCTGGGAAAGACTATGCGGAAGTGGTTATCAAACTTCCTGAAGGATTAGGATATAATGCTGAAAAAGATACTTATGTAAATATGATAGAAAGTGGTATAATAGACCCAACAAAAGTAGAAAGGTGTGCCTTAGAAAATGCAGTATCTACTTCTTCAACATTCATTACAACAGGTACTTTAATAACAGATATAAAAGATGAAAAATAAAATAATAAAAAGAAAAAAAGAAAGACAAAAAAGATTATCAAAACAAAAATTGATGGATAGTTTTAGTAAAATTGTCAAAGAATCTATAGATAAAAATTATCAATTTGGAATGAAAGACGCGTTTGCCTTAGGATATTTGGCAGCCAAATATAATATAGAACATTTTTATTATAATCAAGAAGTTGTGATAAATGCTTGTAGAAATTATGATAGAACAGATGATTTAGCCCTCCTTGATACTATTGGAGAAACCTTAATTGATTTAGGAATAATAGATAATTCAAAAGGAATATTATGAAAAAGCAGGAAATTAAAATAAAAGAAGACAGTAAAGTCTTTAAGGATAATAAAACAAACGCTAGAACTTTGGCAATTCCATTAAGAATAAATGGAACAAGCTCAATTCTAATGATTTCAAAGTTAAAAGACGAAGATTGGCAACCAAGTAAAGAAATTAAAAGTATAATAATAAACTACAAATGAAAATACAACCACTAAAAGATGAAATACAAATTAAACTAGAAGAAGCCACAGCAGGATTATTAGATACTTCAAGCAGAGAAAGTGCCATAGAATATGCAGAAGTTTTAGCGGTAGGAGATAACATTAAAGATATTAAGAAAGGAGATTTTATATTTGTAAAGAGTTGGGCAATAGATAGCATATATCACAAAGACAAGAAATATAACTTTATCAATATAAACACAGGTGGAATTAAGGCAATAGTAAAATGATTAAAGAATGTAATAACATAAGTCAATGTCACGACCCCATAGTAATAGGAGAAGATGATAATGCTATGAGAGTTTTCTGCCGACAATGTAAGAATCAATATGTTATAAGAAAAGACTGGCGAGGAGTTCCTGAAAATAGACAATATTCAAAGATATTTCAAAAAGAAATCTTGCAAGGAAACGATAACTTGTTTTATAAGTATTATCCCATGCACCTTCGTACCTAAAATGCCAACAGAAAATAATTTTATGAATAGGGTTTATGCTTTTGTACCTATTGGGTTCGAGCATTTTGAATTTGCCAAAAGTGAAGCAGATAAAATAAAAAGACCTTACTATGGAGAAGTAATTTGGGAATATGTAGCCGAATATAAAAATAATGAATGGATTAAAGCAAAAGATACAAAAATACCATTAAAAGCTATCCTAAATAATCTCTACCAAAATGATTATAAACACGTCATAATAATAGGAGATAAAGAGATGAATGGAACTAATCCAATAATATTAAATGGATACGATGAAAAAGTTGTTAAAGAATTTGAAAAGTAGTAATATAATAATATGGCAACAGAAAAACAAAAGAAAATAGCTCAACTTATAGTAGAAAATACTAAACTTGACAAACCATTAAATGGTGGTGAGATGTTGGAAAAGGTTGGTTATAGTAAATCTATGCAAACTGCGAAAGTAAATGATGTTTTGGGTTCAGAAGGAGTAAAAGAAGAATTAGAGAATATGGGATTTACAGAAGAAAATGCTAAAAAAGTTGTCGCTGAAATAATGAATGACCCAACAAAAGACCCAAGTTCAAGATTAAGGGCAACAGACCAAGTATTTAAGGTTAGAGGTTCTTATGCACCTGAAAAGAAAGAATTAAGCGGAAGCATAGACACAAAAGTTCCCGCTGAAGATTTAGATAAATTAGCAGAAGCAATGGCTAATAAACTTAAAGAACAAAAAATATGATAAATGCCAAGTCCACTAATAAAACAATTAAGCGAAAGAAACATACACATCTTTCTTGAAGCATATCAAATCACAAACGACCAAGGAGAAGTTTTGGATTTTCATAATCACGCTTATATGTGGGATATATTTCAAGATTTCTCACCAAGACAAGCTATCTTGAAAGCGGCACAGATAGGAATGTCTACTACTATAAACATCAAAGCTCTATGGCTCGCCAAGTATAAAGGATTAGATATAATCTATACTCTTCCATCTTCCGCCGATATAAGAGAGTTTGTATCAGGAAAGACTAATCGTTTGATAGCAAATAATCCTATCTTTCAAGAATGGACTGCTGATAAAGACAGTATCGAACAGAAAAAGGTTGGCAAGAATATAATCTATTATCGTGGAACTTGGAGTGAAAGAGCGGCTATTGCTATTCCTGCTGACCTTTATATTTCAGATGAAACAGATAGAAGCAAACAAGATATAGTAACTCAATATAAAACTCGTCTTCAGCACTCTAAGTTTGGCTATGAATGGTATTTCTCTAACCCTTCAGCCCCTGGAAATGGAGTAGATAAACACTGGCAAGAATCAGACCAAAAGCATTGGTTTATAACTTGTAAATGTGGTTATGAATGGTATTTGACTATGGATAACATAATGGAAAAAGATGGCAAACATTATTTTGGTTGTCTTAAATGCCGAGAGGAATTAGATAGACACAAAGGAAGATGGATAGCAAAGTATAAAGATAGAGAAGTATCAGGTTATTGGATACCGCTTTTAATTGTGCCTACTATCTCAGCTGATTATATTCTAAAGAAGAAAGAAGAATTAAGTGAAGAACAGTTCACAAACTATGTTCTAGGTTTGCCTTATATTGGTAGAGGAAACAAACTTACTCGCCAAATGTTCTTACAGAACCTAACTGATGCAGTAAATCCAAGAGATAAGACTATGATAATTGGGGTAGATACAGGGGTAGGAATTAACTATGAATTGATGAATGAATATGGAACATTCTTTTACGACAAAGTAAATAATTACGAACCAATACGAAAGTTGATGAGAGAAAATCCTTCGGCTATTATGATTATAGACCAAGGAGGAGATATAGTTCATCCAAGAGAATTAAGAGATGAGTTTCCTAATCGTGTATTCTTATGCTTCTTTAGAGCAGACCAAAAGAATGATAAACTTATTACTTGGAACGATGACGAGGGAACTGTCGTTGCTGACCGAAATAGACTTATTCAGTTATGCGTAGACGAGATAGCAGATAAACGAAATGCTTTCTTTGGCACAGAAGCAGACTGGAATGAATATATGTTAGAGTGGCTCGGAATGTATAGAACAGAAGAAGAAAGTAATTTAGGAACTCCTATATTCAAATGGAACAAACCATCAACAGGAAGATGTGATTATCCTTTTGCTCACGTCTATGCTAGAATAGGTTTAGATAGATTTATGGATACTTCAGCTTCTTTCCACGAAGCGAAGCAGGGATTACCTTTTGGAAGTCAAGGATACGAACCTACACCAGAGGGAAAAGTAAATCTAAACATAAGAAGAATATAGTTTCCCCCTATAAAATAAAACTATTTAAGCCATAATATAAAAATGGCTTTACAAACTAGTCCTCAAGCATCGGAAGGGGTGATGGGAGCAATCCAAGGAGTGATGGGGCTTTTTAGAAATATCAATAAGGCAGATAATGTTTCTGAAAACTCTAATCCTACCCCAACCAATGAATATCAATCTACACTAGATGATGTAGAAATTTTACAATTAACTTCACAGAGAAAAAGAGATTATTCAGTTTATTATACCGAGGTTTCTAAGTCGCAGACTCTAGCTTTTGGCTATTGGGTAGGTAATCAAAGAAGCGAGGAATACTCCATAGGCGAAGCAGGCAAGACCAGAAAGGAACTTATAGATAACCTAATCTTTGAAGCAGTCGAAACATTCTTACCTATTGCTACTCGTTCTAATCCAGACCCTCTCGTAACAGCTGACCCTAGTGATATAGGACAAAAGATAGCTCACGATATTAAATGTGCTTTGGTAGACTGGGCTGATACTGTTAAATTACGCAGAAAACTCGCAAGAACCACAAGAAACTGGACTTGGGCTAGAATTGGTGTACTTAAAATGTACTGGGATGTATTAAGCAAATCTATCAAAGCAGAGGTTATAAATCCTAAGAGAATGATGTGGGACAAAGATGGCTTTGTGGACGAAGGCGGTATCTTTCAAGGTGAATGGGAAGCTGAAAAGAAAAAAGCTACAGCTAAGAAGTTAATAGAAATGTTCCCATCTAAGAGAAAAGAGATTTTAAGCAAGACTAAAGGAAAAACGGGGACTAAACTTGAATATATTGAATGGTGGGATAGAGGTTCAGATTTATACTTTACAATAGATGATGATTTAGTTCTTGGTAAGTTTAAGAATCCTAACTGGAATTATGATGGTACTATTAAAGAAACCGACCCAATGACTGGCGAAGAAGTAGAAACAGAGATTCAAGGTACAAATCACTTAAAAGAAAAGACTTCTCCTTATCGATATTTGTCTATATTTTCAACAGGACTTCAGCCACATGATGAAACTTCTCTTATTTTACAGAACATTCCACTACAAGACGAAGTGAACTTTACAGGAAGGCAAATTGCTAAAAATGTATCAGGTATGAATAATGGAATGGTTGTATCTGGAAAGTCATTTACGGAAGACCAAGCAGCACAGGCAGCTTCAGCTCTAAGACGAGGTGTGGCTATTCGTGTTCCTAATGGAGATGTGCGTGAAGCAGTATCAAGATTTCCAGCTCCTCCACTTCCAAATGATGTCTTTGAACACTTGCAAGATATGAGAAATGAAATAAAGAATATCTTTGGAACTTCTGGCTCAACTCCTCAAGGTTTGAAATCAACTGAAAGTGTAAGAGGTAAAATCCTTATCAATCAAATGGATAGTTCTCGTATTGGAGGAGGTATCACAGAACAGTTGGAACAATTAGCTGATAGTGTATATAATCTCGCAGTTCAATTTATGTTTGTATATTATGATGAAGAACACTTCATTACTACCGCAGGAGCAGTTTCTGGTATGGAACTTATTACTCTAAAAAACTCAAACTTCCCATTACTTAAAACTCTTAACATAACAGTTAAAGAAGGTTCTCTTGTTCCTAAAGACCCACTAACTCAACGAAATGAAGCAGTAGATTTATGGAGTGCAAATGCTATTGACCCTCTATCACTTTATAAGAAATTAGATTTTCCTGACCCAGTAGAAGCTACTAAACAACTTATCTTATGGCAATTACTTCAAAAGGGAGCTATTCCACCACAAGCATATCTTCCTAACTTTCAATTAAATGCTCAAACACAACTTCCAACAGAACAAGCAGGCACAGGAACTTCAGCGATAAATGCACCAACAGGCGGAGAAACAGGTCAGACTCCACCTGAAGCTACAAGCCAAGGTGCTATAGGACAGGAGAGCAAACAACTATTAGGAGCAATTCCTGTTTAGTTTCCCCCTATAAATAGATTATTAGTTAATATAAAATATCAACATGGATATAAAATCTAAAAAAATGGAAATGGCAGATAAGATGTATCACCAGAACTCAAAAGGTGGTGTCGGTTCTTCGCCTAAAAATTACATGAACGGAAAGGAAAAAGGAGAACTAAAAATGAAATATGAAATGCATGGCAAAGGAAAAGGCAAAGAAATGGAAAAAACACCAATGAGTAATAAAAAAGGTTCTTTCAAGGTAGATAATTATCAAGCAAATCCATCTGGCTCAATGAAGGGTGGTTATAAAATGTAATATGAAACTAGAAGAAAAAAAAGAAAAAATTGCCGAAAAAATGAAGAAAGACGAGAAGAAAGGTATTAAAGAATACAAAGAGGGTATTCATAAAACTTCTGGCAAGATTAAAAAGACTTTTAAGAAAATCTTACCTGATGAGGAAAAACATTATAAGGAATTAAAAGAAGTAGATTAAAATGAAAAAGGAAGAAGTTGCAAAAAAAATGCACTCCTACTCTGCCAAAAGAGCTCATGAAGGTAAAGATTTAGGTAAGCCAGGTAAAAACTTCAAGAAGATAGAGGAAAAAGGGGAAGAAGAATATGGTTCTAAAGAAGCAGGTGAAAGAGTCGCTGGAGCAATTTTAGCAAAATTACGAGCTAAGCATAAATAATATGCCTCTAACACATAAAGGAAAAGAAATAATGGGTGCTATGGAAAAAGAATATGGAGCTAAAAAAGGAGAGCAAGTATTTTATGCTTCTAAAAATAAAGGCACTATTAAAGGAGTGGAGGGAAAGAAAAAAGCAATAGCTAAAAAAATGAAGTAATTTATTATTTTAATTATATATAAATATGGAATATAGTGAAAAAGAAATTGCAGAACACCATAAACAGCATAAAATAAATGCTCGCAATATGGTTAAATGGGATAAAGAAAGAGAATCTAGGCGTTTGAAAAATGAAGTAAAATCCAAAGCATTATCAAAAAAGCACGAAATAGCTAAAAAGATGAAGTAATTATCAGCTAACTTTATTTATTATGGAAGAAGAAAAAATAGAAACTCCAGTTGAAGAAGTAGAAACCTCAGTTGAGGAAACTACCGAATCTACTGAAGAATAGTTTTATAGCCGACTTATTAAAATAATGACTATATGGGGCTAGGGCTACCCCAAACAAATCCCCGTAGTTATGTTAGACAAAACAAATGTAGACCTTAATGCACCAGCATTTGGGAAAGGAGCTCAAACTTTGAGCGACCTCACTAAAGACACCTCAGTTGAGGAAAAGGAAGTTAAGGAAAGTGAAGACAACACTCAAAATGTCAAAGAGGAAGAAACAGAAACCTCAGAAGAGGAAACACAAGTTCCTTACTCACGATTTAAGAAGTTTCATGACCAAGCAAAGGAAAATAAGCGTATTGCTGATGAGTACCGAGCTGAAATAGAAGCTCTTAAATCAAATTCTTCAAGAACTAATGAAGATGAAGAAGACGAAATGCCTTCTTATTGGAAAGAGCTTTATGGCGATTCCGATGCTTCATTAAAGGCTTGGAAAATCCAGCAACGTAGAGAAGAAGAAATAGAAAGACGAGCATACGAAGCAGGTCAAAGAGGTGCTCAGGAATTAGAAAGAATACAGCGAGAAAGGATAGAATCTAATGTCGCTACTATTGATGATAACTTTGATGAACTTTCTTCTTTAATTGGAAGAGATTTGACAGCAAAGGAGCAGTCCGAAATTCTTGACATCGTGGATAATTATACTGCAAAAGACCAATATGGAAATTATGCAGGTGAAGTTATGCCTTTTGATAAGGCCTGGGAGATATATGAATTGAAACATAATTCAGCAAAATCTTCTCAACGAAAAGACCGAGATAGTGTCGCTTCGCTTTCAGGAACTTCTACACAAGGAGATACTTCAGTTCAAGCCGAACAAGACAAGAACTGGAATCCTCTCGCTAGACGTAGCTGGGCAAAACGATTATAAAATTAACATTATGAATTACAAAAATGAGCTTTGACAATGTCGTAGATACATTAACCCTTGAGGAAATAGTACCTCGCGTGGTTGATACGGTATTGAGAGGAAATGTGTTCGCAACAAAAATGCTTTCTAAAACGAAGAGATTTGGTGCAGCTACACAAGACTTTCCAATTAAATACCAAATTGGTACAGCAGTTCAGTCCTTCTTGGGCTTTGATGCTTTGCCAACAAGTTTCACAGACACTCGTGTCTTGATGAAATTTAACCCTCGCTTCACAGCAGCTAACGTTGCTTTGGCGGGTACAGACATCGCAGCAAACAATACAGCAGCAAAAGTTCTTGACCTTACAGAAATTGAAATGATTTCTCGTGCTCAAGACTTGGCAGATGGTATTGGTTCTATGCTTTGGTCTGATGGAACAGGAAATAGCAATAAAGACTTTTTGGGTCTTAAAGCTATCGTAGATGATGGTACTTCTGTTTCAACAATCGGTGGACTTTCACGTTCAACTTATACAACTTTGAAATCCACAGTAACTTCAGCAACAACCCTTTCACTTTCAACAATGAGAACACTTTACAATGCTATTGCAGATGCAACAGTTGTTCCTACTCGTTCTTACACAGATTACCCAACTTGGGCTTTATACGAACAACTCTTACAACCTCAGGAGAAAATCTACAAGGAAGTAAATATTGTTCCTAACTATAAAGGTTATGAAGGTTTCTCTGGTTTGATGTATGCAGGTTTGGAAGTTGTGCCTGATAGAAAGGCAACTTCAGGATACTTCTATATGCTTAACGAGAACTACCTAGACTTTTATGGTCTTGATGTAGAACTTGATGCTTATGAAGGTGCAAAGAAAGTTGAGGTCGCTTCAAAATTATTCGCTGGTAACTCCTACAACGAGGTATCAAACCTTGGTTTCTACTGGACAGGATTTATAAAGAGTAACACGCAATTTGCTTGGAACTCATTTATAGTTCTCGGTGGTAACCTTTGTACTGATAACCCACGCAGACACGGAGTATTGACAGGAATAACAGGAATTTAGTAGTTTAATGCAGAATATCCGACTAAAACTGCAATAGTTAAATTGAAACACAGAATATAAAGTAGGTCGGACTACAAAAAGTTATCAATTTAACTGAAAATAAAATGCCTATTAAATTAGAAGAAATGATGAATGAGTTTCGCTATCCTTCATCAATAAATACAGCGAAAGATTTTACAACAACAGGCGCAGTTTCTTCAGCAACTTTGGCAGTAAGTTCAACTTCTGCATTTACTGGAGTAGCAACCTTTACAGCAGCACCAGTTTTTACAGCAGCCCCTAGTGGTCCTTCTGTATCAGCAACTGGTTCAAGTGCAGCCGTAGGAGCAACTGTTGTTTTAACAGCTGCAGATTCTGGTAAAGTATTCATCAATAAGTCTACCTCAGGTAGCCCTTCTTGGACACTTCCAGCCGCAGCAGGTGGGCTTAATTATACTTTTGTTTGTGGAAATACTACAGCGGGTTTTACAGTAACTGCAGCAGGTACAATTCATGCTAAAACTAATGCAGCAGGTACAGCAGTAAGTGGTACAACCCTTACCAATACCCAAGCTACAGCAGTTGTCGGTGATGCTATTAAATTAGTATCCGATGGAACAGCATGGTGGATGGTTTCTCAAACAGGTATCTTTACAGCAGCTTAATAGTTAAATTCGGAATAGCTTATGTCTAAAAGGACGGAGGTGGAGCTATAAACCGAGAATTAAAAAATGTCAGTAATTAAAGCAAATTTATTAGTTAGTCCACAAGAACTCTTTACATCTTCTACCACACAAGGTACAGATATAGGAGCTTATGCAACTACAGGTGATGGACGAGGTTTTCGTTATTTTTATAACGGAGGCGTTGCCGCAGTTGTAGGAAAGGTATATCAAGGCCCAGCAGAAGACGCAACTAACCAAAGCCCAGCAGGTGGTTTGGCAGTTTCAGCAGCTGCTATTGGTGCTACCCAAGTTACCCTTACTGGTTCATTGACTCTTGCAGCAAACTTGCTCGCAGGTGGTTTTATGTCAGTAGTTATAACTCCAGGTGCAGGATATACTTACAAGGTAAAAAGCAATACAGCAGTATCAGGTGCAGCTAATTGTGTTGTTACTTTGGAAGACCCTATCTTAGTTGCTCTTACAACTTCTTCAAAGGTTGTATTTCATCTTAACCCTTACAATGGTTGCGTAGTTGCTCCAACAACTCTTACCGCAGCCCCAGTAGGTGTTGCTATTGCAGCAACTCCAATCAATAATTATGGTTGGATGCAAACTCATGGCCCAGCTACTTGTCTTTTGACAGGAACATTCGCTACAGCAGGTTTGGCTGTCGGTGTTCTAGTAGGTGGTACAGCAGGTTCATTAGCTCCCGCTATTGCAGGCACTAATGTTCTTGGTTACACTATGGGTATTGGTGCAACAGGTGAATATGATGCAGTTTTCTTGACGATTGACTAATAATCAAAATTGTGTTATATTAAGAATTAGCCATAGACAACTATGGCTTTTTCTTTTTATAGTGGTATAATAATCTCAATAAGAAAAGAACAACTTAGTTTCTTTTCACTAATTAAAAGTCATGGAAAAAAAAGACGAATTGGATGAACTATTGCATCCAAAAATGGGAGTGTTTAATCCTTCCATTAAGTTTGCTTTTACTAATATAACTGAAGAGCCATTTGATATAGTCTGGGATGGTGCTTTGGTTACTAGAGTCGAACCTAATATTACAGTTGAGCTTCCCCACTATTTAGCTGTCAAGTGTACTAAGGAATTAGTAGACAAAATAATGATAGCCAATGCTAAACTAAACGAAGTAGAGTTCTATAAGAATAACCCAAATGTTCAAATCAACACCTACAGAGCTCCTAACTCTCTTGGAGTTCCGAGTGCTCGAAAAGTTTGGGAAAAACAAATTGTAAGAATCCTAGAAGTAGACGAAAGTAGCCCACAGGTTCGTATTATACGAGCCCAAGTTAAAGAAGAACTTTTGAAAGACTTAAATGCTCAACCTTCTAAAGGAAGTCCTCTTGATAATGCCCCAGGTTCAGTAACTGAATTTGCTGATTTAACGAAGAAAGAGGAAAAAAAAGCTCCTGACGAAAAAAAATCAGAAGTAAAAGTTAAAAAAGTAAAATAATATGCCTATGAAACTTCTATCTCCTTTTCAGAACAAAGAAAAGAAAGATAATGAGTTAGCAAAAAAAATACTTAGAATCCAAGAGATAGAAAAATTATCTACCAAGGCAAATGCTAGAATTGCTCAAGCTGAAGCTGATTTTAAGGACGCGTTAAAGAGAAATCAGGAAATATGGGCTTCTGAATATGAAACACATCTTCAGAAAGTAAAGCAAATGGAAGCTGAAATAAATGCTCTTGAAAAAAGAAAAGAGCAAGCCCTTATTCCTATTGAATTATATAAAGCTGAAGCCGATAAAATAATGGAAGAAGCAAGAATTATTTTAGGCAGAGCAAAAGAAACTGAAGAACAAAATGATTATTTACAGGAAAAGTTAGAAACTAAACTAACTGAAGTAGGTGATAGAGAAAATAAAGTAAAGGACGAAGAACAAAAACAACAGATTGCTAGAGAGGGAATAATAGCACAACAAAACTCCACTAGAGAAGGCATTGAAAATCTAACCAAAGAGATAATAAAGTTTCACAAGAAACAACAGGAAGAAGAAACCAGTTTATTAAAACGAAAAGAAGAGGTTTCTCTGGCTGAAATAAACCTAAAAGGCAAAATAGACAAATATAAGAATAATCTTGAAGCCCTAAAGGTTTGGGAAATTCAACTTAAAGATGAACGAGATACTTTACAAAGGGAGTATGATAGACTACATAAATAATTTAATAGAAAAATCAATAAATTATCCTTATTGGTGGAGAAATTTTAATTGGTGGGGATATAGAAATAGTAGGAAAAATCCTATTTATGTACTTTATTTTTGGGCTTTTAAGGAAAAACACATAAGAGATACTGCTGTATTTTATAAATGTGAACCCCAAAAAGTGTTTTATCCATCCCCTTTCTATAAAAAAATAGTAATGAAAGTTTTTAATTGTTTCCCCCTATAAACTAACCCCAAATTTGTTAATATTGAGATATGGGAACAATTAAACAAAACAGGGGAACTCCATTTAAGCAAACAGCTACTCATGCTACTTCAGCAGTTGCTACTCAAACAGGCGTAGCTAACACTACTATTTATATAACCGATATTTCAGGAAGCTCTGATAAAGCAGGAGCTTTACTATTGGTTAAAGATGGAACTACAGTTATCTGGCAAGATATTATAGGTAGCACTGTTGCCTATCATCATGGTTTCATCGAACCTTTGGCTATAACGACGGGGGCTAGTGCTTCTATTACAGTAGATGGCACTTCTCTATGTAAGTCCAACATAGCGGGTTTTATAATAAATAATAGTTAAAAATGGCATACTTTTTCGATAGTAGAGATAGAGCCCTTGTAATAAATGGCTTTCAAAATGGCATAGCTGATGACCCATATTCAGGCATTTCTGATATGAGAAATGTAAATATAATTTCTGTTCCAGGAGAAGCAAGTGTAGCTTTTTCTACTTCTAAAATATCATCTCCTAATTATAGTGGCACTATGACTACTTCTAGTGCTGTCAATGATACAGTAACTCTTACCGCCAACCCAGAACCAGGACAAGCAATTCAATTTTCAGTTTTAAGTGATACCACAAAAGGTATAGCACTTAATACAACCTATTGGGTTGGATATGTAAGTGGTGGAGTATATAAACTATATTCTGATTATCCGATGGCTTCTCTGGTAAACATAACTGCTGATAGTTTAACTGGAACTTGGGCTACTGTGAATATGGGAATACCTAAATATTTCGCTTATGCAAGCAGGGAAGCATCTCCATCATACTGGATGGTAGATAGTTTAGGACAAGTATGGAGTAATGCTCGTACTACGGCAAATTCACCATTTTATTGGACTTATACAGGAAACAAAACAAACGATAATTCACATGGAAACGGAATAGTATACTACTCTGCTTCGGATGGAACTGGTTATGTATTTGTGTTCAGTAATAGTTCTATTGATTATACTCCCACAGCTACAGCTAGTATTGCGTGGCAATATCAATGGAGTCCATCAGCTGGAACAGTTGGGGCTTATTCTGCAACACCTACTTCTGTATTAAAAACATCCTCATCTGCTACAAATTCTCATGAATCTATTGTTGGAACTGATAATAGGGTATATTATTGTGATTCAAATTGGGTAGGAGTTTGGTATCAAACAGATTCTACAGTACCATTTGTACCAACTACAAAAGCAACTTATACTTTTGACCAATTTTCTATTTTACCAACTAATGATATTTCACAGTGTTTAACTCAACTAGGAACTAATCTTTTGGTTGGAGGACAAAAAAATGTTATATATCCTTGGGATAGGTTTTCTCCATCTAATAGTTATCCTATATTGATTTCTGAAAGTAATATACAAAAAATGGTAACTGTGAATACTAATACTTATATCTTTGTTGGTAATCGTGGCCGTATTTGGGTAACTAATGGCTCACAAGCACAACTTTATAAAAAAATCCCAGACCATCTTTCGGGAACAGTAGAACCATATTTTATTTGGGGTGGAGTGACTACTCAGAAAAATCAATTATATTTTAGTGCTTATTGTACTACTAACTCAAATACAGCAATTACGCAATATGGTGGACTCTGGGCTATTGATTTAAATACAAGTGCTATCCGATTAACAAATAAATTATCTTATGATACTTATGGTGGATATGCTACTGCAATAACTCCAAATTTCACAGTTTCTTCATCTCCTGGAACAAATAATCCAAGTGGAACTGGACTTTATATTGGTTGGAATGATGGAAGTTCGGGATATGGAATAGACCAAACTTCTTCTTCTCCTTATACTGGTTCTCAATCAATAATAGTTTCTGAGCTTATTCCTATTGGAACATTTAATATGCCCAGGGACTTTGAACGAATAGAATATCGCCTAAGTAAACCTTTAGTATCAGGAGAAAGCATAAATATCTATGCTAGGTTAATTTACAATACAAGCGATACGGGATTTGGTTCAGCTATCTTAACAGATTCAACAGTAGGAAATTTCTCTGGTTCTTCACCTGTAAATTTTAAAAATGCTCAATGGCTACAATTAAAGGCAGTTTTAAATTCTACTGCTTCTTCTCCTAGTTATGTTAGATTAACCGAATTTAGAATCACAGGATTACAAGGTCAAGGGCCATTACAACAGATTACAATATAATGGATGATTTTCAACAAAAATTTGATAAAGCTATATTAGACTATGCTTCCAAAAATCAGTATGGGGTTTCGAGAATACCCTACCATACTCATAATGGAACAGATAGTCCATTGGTTCATCCTACTTCCTCAGATATAAATGCTCGTTCTTATGGAACAGGGGTAACAAGTATAGTAACTGGAACTCCAACTAAACTTACACTTCAATCTAATAGTTTTAATAATGGAGTAACTTGGGATTCAACCAATAATAGATTACAAATTATTACTGCTGGACAATATTTGATTACTGCTTTAGTAACCTATACTAATACAACTGATGCAAAAGGTTACCAAACTTTGGTATATAAAAATGGTGGAGAAATAATGGCCGCAAATATGATGGCAAGTGCGGCAGGGGGTGCAGTTAGCCCAGTTTCTACTGATATACAAACATTAGCCACAAACGATTATTTGGAACTTTACACTTTCCATAATGCTGGTGTTAATCAAACCGTTGGTTCTACTACAGAACAAACTTACCTAGCAATAGCAAAAGTTTAGTTTCCCCCTATAAAAAACATTAGAATAAAGCATAATATATATTATGAGAACTTGGACTAGCTACCAAAACGATATTCCCAGATATATAAATAACAGTCTAGCCGATAATGTAACTTGGGCAACAGAGGAGATTAACCAGTCTTTAAGATATTTGACTACCAAATACTATTTTAACGAAAGAGCTTATACTACTACCACGACAGCTTCTACTCAATTCTATAATCTTCCACCTCAGGTTAAAAAATTGATAAATGTTACAGTTTTAATTGGTTCTACTCTTTGGCAACCAAGGGAGTGTCCTAGCCGAGAGTTTTGGGACTATTTGAATACAATTACATTTACTCAAGATTATCCTTCATATTATTTCGTATTCAATGGTCAAGTAGGTTTATGGCCTACTCCTTCAACTTCGTCAAATACGATAACAATGAATTATAAAACTCGTATTGTAGACCTTTCAATGGCAGATGTTACTGAAACTACTTCTTCACAAACAGTTTCGATTACGACAAACACAACTACAGTTACAGCTTCTGGTTCTGCTTTCAAAAATTGGATGGCAGGTAATTGGATTAGAATACCTCATTCCACTACAGATGCAACTAATGGAGATAATCAGTGGTATCAGATAGATAGTGTAACAAGCGGAACAGTTTTAGTTCTTAAAAATAAATATGCAGGAGCAACAGTAACAGGAGCTTCTTTCACAATAGGTGAAGTCCCATTACTTCCCGAAGATTATCAAGACCTTCCACTTTATCGTATGGCGTATATATACTATACGACTCGTTTTCCTGATGCTACGAGAGCACAATTATATCAAGGACTTTGGGACAAAGGAGAAGCTGAATTAAATGAAGAATTTGGTTCAAAGACAACCAATGTAATATTACCAGATACCCAGATGCCAATTTGGAATCCAAACCTTTTTCAATCTGGTTTAACACAAGCATAATATGGCGTATACAATACAACAAGGAGATACATTAAGTGGATTAGCAAAAAAATATGGAACTACACTTCCTAATCTTTTAGCTTTGAATAAAAATATAACAGACCCAAATAAAATACAAGCTGGGGCTTCTTTAAACCTTCCACCAACTATAAAAAATACTTCAACGGGAACACAAGTAGGTGGTACTTTTTACCCAAATGTAGGAAACGCAAGTAGTGCAATAGGAGTAAAAACAAAGAGTCCTACAGATAATTTTAAGGCTCCGCCTAATATTACTCCAACTCCACAGGTTCAAAAACCTATTGCTGGTGGAACTACTACGGAAGGTGGAACTCAAAATACAAATACTATTCAAACACCAACACCTACTGCAACAACAACTCAACCATATAGTCCAACCAATACTGGATTATTTGGACAGTTAGTAGCAGGTTTAGCAAATGCAGGACAATCAAATCCTCAAGCAGATACTTATCGTCAGCAAATACAAGACTTACAAAATGCACAAGCAGAGGCCTTCAAAAATCTTGATTTAAGTGGAATAGACCAATCTCTTGCAACAGGCCAAGAAAATATATTAGGTAAAACCTTTGCCACAAAAATAGGTGCAGCACAACAGGGCTTAGCAAATGCACTTCGACAGCAAGAGTTAAAACAACAAGCATTACAGCAAGCTGGTGGATTAGCACAACCTGTGCTTGGGGGAGCAGGTCAAGTTCCATTTAGTCCAGTTACTGGCGGTCAAGGAACTATTTTAGGAGGACAAGGTGGTGGATTTGATATAAATTCATTAGCTAAACAAGTGGCAGGAGGTCAAATGACAATAGACCAAGCCAATAGTGCATTGGGAAATAATATAGCTCTTACTGGTGCTTTAAGAAATGCTATTACACAGATAAATCCAAACTTTAATTTTGCTCAATCTAGTACTTTAGCAGCACAGCAAGGTTCTATAACCCCAGCATACAACTATGCAAAGATAGCACTTAATAATTTACAAAATGCTGTGGGAGAATTAGGTTCTACTCAAAATACAAATATACCAATAATAAATCAAATCACACAAGGATTATCTACTACATTTGGAGTAGGTTCTCAAGCAGTTCAAGCATACAAAGGTGCATTAGCGGAAGCTCGTAGTGCTATTCAGAAAGTTCTTGCTTCAGTTCAAGGTGGAACTCCAACTGATTATGTTGGACAATCTAATGCTTTACTTCCCGATAATGCTACTCCTAATCAAATAGCTGCCGCCTCACAAACTCTTGATACACTTGGACAAGCCAAAGTAGGAATTTATGGAAGTCCAGGACAATCAACAACAACTCCAACAACTTCCACAAGTAATCAAACAGGAGCACCAACTTGGGATAATTATGCCAATATTAGATAAAAAATTATGCTTACATTATCAAGTGGACAACAAATTGATGAACCAACAATGTCGGGAGAATCTAATCCTGATGCTAGTGTGTCAGGTTTGATGAAGGTTATAAAAACTCTTGAAGGTGGAGATTATAATAATCGTAGTGGTGATGGGGGTGCTTCTGCTGGGGCTTATCAATGGAATAATGATGGAAAACCACTGAAACCAGGAGAATTGCCTAGTCATTGGAAAAATGCCGCAGCACAATTTTTGAAAGACCCTAATGCTCCAATGACACCAGCTAATCAAGATTATGTTGCATATCAACAGATTAAATCCTATAAAGACCAAGGAAGAACACCTACTGAAATAGATGCTCTGTGGAATGGTGCTAGTAAAGACAAAACTACTGGACTATATAAACATAATAGTCCACAAAGAGAACAAGCATTTCTTCAAACTTCACAAAAATTGCAACAAACTCCTCAAGATGTTTCACAAGAAACACAAGGAACTACTGATACTTATGGAGCATCTTTTCCAGCTTCTCAAACAGATACTCCATTAACAGCAGGATTAAAAGCTGTTGGAAATGTCCCATCTTCATTATTTAATTTAGCGGGAGGATTATTTAGTGCAGTTACACATCCGATAAAAACAGTTGAAGGAATTGGAAATGCTTTTGCTGGGGGAATAGAAGAAGGTTGGAATAAACTTACAGGTGGACAATCTAGTGATGTTCATACTCAGACTTTTGATGCTCTTAAAAAAGCTCTTTATGATAGATATGGTTCTCTTGAAAATGCACAAAGAAGTGCAACCAATGACCCTGTTGGGGTAGGAAGTGATATATTAGCCATTTTAGAAGGAGGAGCAACTTTAGCCGACAAAGCACTCGGAACTACTGGTATAGATATAGCTAAAAATGCTGCTGAAACAAGTGCTAGAACTTTTGGACAAACTGGATTAAATGTAATGCCAAAGGTTGGAGAAGGACAAATAAGTGGAACATTAAATAGGGGACTTACATCTATCGCCCAACCCATAGTGGGAACTATAAAATCCACAATGGGAATTTTACCAAAATTAGCAGGACAAACTTTGGGTTTAGAAACTGGAGTAGGATATGACCCAATTAGACAGGGATTACAAGCATCTACAGAGGGTGGAGATGCTATGAAAGCATTTACACAAGCATTAAGAGGAAATACAACTCCTGAAGAATTAGTAAATCAAGCCAGAAGTGCATTAGGAGATGTTATAAACACAAGAAATCAAAATTATAGAAATATGATATCAGGATTAAAAACAGATACTACTACTTTTGATATTTCTCCTATAGTTAGACAAGTAGAACAAAAATTGAAAGATTTTGGTATAACAAAAAATGCTGATGGAACTTTGAATTTTAGTCGTTCTGCAATAGGGGAAGGTTCAGATGCAACTAAAATAGAAAATATTTATAATGATATTAAAAATTGGGGAAACCAACCTGGTGACAGAACAGCAATAGGCATCGATACTCTTAAAAGAAGAATTGGAAACTATTATTCTCCCAATAGTGACATAAGGGCATTTATTACTGGTGTAAAACAATCTACTAAAAATGTATTAGAAAATGCTCCTGGCTATACTACTGGTATGAAAAATTATGCTGAAATGTCTGATAGTATATCTGAAATACAAAAAGCACTTTCATTAGGAGATAATGCTTCTGTAGAAACTTCCTTCAAAAAATTAACGAGTGCATTAAAAAATAATGAATTTAGAAAACAAGTAATTTTAGGATTAGACCAAGATACAGGAGGACAGTTACTAAGTAAAATAGCAGGACAAAGATTAAGTTCAATTATGCCAAGAGGATTAGCAGGTGTGTTGGAAGGAGGAATAGGTGCAACCACAGCAATTTTACATCCTGGAGGAATTTTACCATTATTGGGATTAGCAATAACAACTTCTCCTAGAATAGTAGGAGAATTTGTGAGAGCATTAGGTTTAGGATTACAAGGAACAAATAAACTTATGACACTTTTGAATAAATTTGCTACTCCAGCAGTAATGACTGGAAACATAAATAATAGATTTAACCGAGGAGGTCTTCAATAGTTCCACCTTTAGTTATTATTCCTAGAATAACACAAATTATAATAAACCAAATCATATACAAATTATATATCTTGTGCTATAATAAGTCAAATGTCAAAAGTGTATATCTTTTCTAAAAACCCAGAGAAACTTTTAGAAATGCTTGCATTAAGAAGAGCAGGTTTTTCGTTTGACTTTTTGTCAGAATTGTATAATTGTGATAGAACTACTCTTCGTTATCAATGCAGAAAATATCAAATCTTTCCTGTCAAGACAGTATTTATCCGAAATGATAAATCCCCTGAAATATATAATCCTAAACGTATAATAAAGAAAATAATAGAAGAATTATATCCCGAAAGAATCTCAAATTGGACTATTGTAGATGGAGAACGAATAAATACTGGAAAGTCTTATGCAGACTATCTTAAAACTCTTTCCCCCTATAAAAAATCTATATTCTAGGACATAATTAAATAATGGTAGTTTCAATACCCCTTGATGCTAATAGACAGCAGATGATAGCAGGTACTCTTGACACAGATGGTCAAACTGTTGTTCCTATTTATGCAAATCCTTCCACTCATGCTATAAAAACTGCCAGTGCAACTACTGGGAGTAGTTTTACTTCTACTACTGCTCAAAGAGATGCTAATAGAAAAACAGTAATTTGGGGAGTAAGTAGTGCAGATGGTATCACCCCTATATATATAGCAGTTAATTCAAGTGGAGAAGTTTTAATAGATATAACATAATTTTATGACAATAAGTCTTCCTCGTGATGCAAATAGAGTAACAGTAATTGGCGGAACTTCATCAACAGATGGAGTAACTCCTGTATCAATTTATGTAGACCCAACTACTCACAGAATAAAAGCAGATGTTACAGGTATCATTCCAGTAGCAGGTTCAGATACTTGGGTTCAGTATAATCGTGGTGGTGTTTTAGGAGCAGATTCAAACCTTGCTTTTGATTATACAAATAAAATTCTAAAAGTAGGTGGTGGAACACCAACATACACAGTCGGAACAAATAATATTTTTAATACTACAAAAAGTTATGCTGGATATTTAGCAGTAAATCTACAAAACTTGAGTAATGGTACAGCTTCTTCAACAGATTTTATTATAAATGCTGACAATGCAACTGACACCACAAATTGGTTAGATATTGGTATCGCTTCTTCTTTGAATACAGACCCACTTTACACTATCGCTGGGGCTAATCAAGCATATATTTATAACCAAAGTGAAAGTTTAGCAATAGGAACTGCTACTACTGGTAAGGTGATTAAATTCTTTACTGGTGGAACTTTGGCAGCTAATGAAGGAGCTAGACTTGACGCTGGAACTTTTAGTGTTGGATTAAATGCTACTACTCTTGGGAAATTAAAACTTTATGGAAATACCTCTGGTTCGGTTACTATCCAACCAAATGCTGTAGCAGGAACTGGAATTGTTTTAACTGCTCCAGCCACTACTGGAACTATTGCCTTAACTTCCGATTTAAGTTCTTATGTTCCCTACACGGGTGCAACTACTGATTTGAACTTAGCTACCCATAATTTAATTGGAAGTAACTTAATTGAAGGTTATACTTCAACTGCTACTGCCGCAGGAACTACAACCCTTACAGTTTCTTCTACAGAAATACAAAACTTTACTGGAGTAGCAAATCAAACATTGGTTTTACCAAATGCTACAACTCTTACAAAAGGACATTCATTCAGAATACTTAACACTTCTACTGGGAATATAACAGTTCAAACAAATGGTGGTGCTACTATATGGACTATGGCAGCTACAACAGATTTATATTTAATCTGCACCGATAATTCTACCGCTGCTGGAACTTGGGAAATTCACTATATCGCTACTGGTATTTCAACTGGTAAAAGAATAACTGTTGCTAATTCATTGTCATTTATCGGAGCAGATGCACAGATTATAAACTTTGGAACTAATAACATTACCTTAACTACTTCGGGTGCGACTTCACTTACTTTACCATCTTCGGGAACAGTAGCAACAGGCACAGGAAGTGTTAATGAAATTGCTTATTGGAGTGGAACAAATACTCTTGGAAGTTTAACAGTAGCAACTTACCCATCTCTTACAGAACTTTCTTATGTAAAAGGAGTAACTTCTTCAATCCAAACACAATTAAATGCAAAAGGTGTAGGAGATATGGTGCTTGCTTCAATCCAAACAGTAACAGGTGCAAAAACATTTAATGATGGAAAACTTATTCTCGCAGGTGCAACTTCAGGAACACTTACTTTAAAAGCCACAGCAGTAGCTGGAACTAATACAATTACATTCCCAGCTTCAACAGGAACAGTAGCTTTAACTTCTGATATTCCAGTAAAAGCCACAGGTGCAGAATTAGACACAGGAACAGATGACGCTAAATTTGCAACAGCTAAAGCCCTTAAAGACTCCCACAATGTTCCAAGTGTAGCACCAGGAACTTCTGGAAATGTTTTGACTTCTAATGGAACAGATTGGGTAAGTTCTGCACCGGCTGGAGGAGGAACAATTACATCCACTGCCCTAGAAGCATTATCCGCTGGAGATTTTGTTTCAATAAGTTTTACTCCTAATTCTGCGGGATCTCAGGGAACTACTTGGTTTGGAACATCTACATTATATAATCAAAAAACGGCTTTTAATGTTGTTGGAAATGGGGTTTCGTTTTCTTCAATGAATTTGAATTTAGCAAAAGTTGGTAGTCCTACTGATAATATTACTATCAGAATAGAAACCGATAGTGCTGGATTGCCTAGTGGAACTTTAGCAAATGCAAATGCTACTGCCACAGTGGCGGGAACTGGTTTAACTACTTCTTTAGTTGATACAACTGTTACTTTTGCAGGTGCTTTTACGCTTACTGCCGGAACTATGTATTGGGTGGTTTTAAATAGAGATGGAGCATTAAGTGATACAAATTATTATGTTAGTTCAAATAATAATCAAGATTTTCTATTTTCTTTTACAAGAATGCAAAATTATGCTAGTGCAACTTGGACACAACAAAATAGAATACCATATTATGCTGGTGCTGGATTTCAAATAACGGGGGTAAATAAATGCAGAAGTTCATTATTCGGATTGAATATGATGGGTTTTGTTGTTTCTAATGCTAGTGCGGGTGCATCTGTGTCAATCTATGGTCAAGGAAGTATTGCTACTAATCTTTCATCGTTGATTCCGGGAATGGTATATAAAAGTAATGGAGCAACTACTCCAGGTTCAATTGCTGTTCAATCTGGTCCTGGGACAACAACTGATACTATTCTTGTTGCTATTACTTCTACTACTGGATATATTCAATTTAGAACAGCATAATTAAACCCCAACATCATCATTATGGACAACACAGAGTATAGTAAAAAAAATAATTTAATGCTAAAATGGAAAACGATTATCAATTAAAAATAAATAAAGAAATCATGGAAAAAATAGACGAACTAAAAGAAACAGTTAGTCATATTGAAATTGCAATAGCCCAATTACCAGAAAAATTATTTGAAAAGGCAGATAAAAGATATGCTTCAAAATTGTCAGAAAAAATAATATACGGAATGGTTGGAACTATAATTACTTCCGTTCTTTTAGCGTTTATTTATACTGTAATCATTAAATGAAAATATTTTTATTAAAAAACAATGTATTAAACGGAGATGCTTTAAATAAAGGTATTTACTTAGTAAAACAATATGCTTCAAGTATTGGACTTACTTTAGATTTTACTGTAAAGAAAACCGACAAACAATTTACAAGCCAGTCTAATTCAAACGAAGTAAATACTAATGGTTATATTGTAGTACCTGCCGAGATTTTTCAAGAAGCATTAAAACAAGGAATGGTATTTAGTGAGGACACAATAGCTTGTTTGGTTTTTGATTGGAATAAGATACAACCACAACCAACCAATCCAGCCATGTCAGGATTAAATATGCAGATACCAGAAAATTGGTATAATGGTTATTCTGAAGTTTTTGCAGAATTTTTTCTACATGAACTTTCACACTATTTTGCTTCAAAGAATAATGTGCCAGATTTGACCCATAACTACGACCCAGCTTTTAGCCAATTACCTCGTTATCAATGGTATCTACATTTAATTCAACAGTTTATTAACTCAACTCCAACAGTTATTTTGACTCGCACTTTAGATAATGGAACTGAAACAATCGGAGTATTGACATATAAAAATTTTAATTGCAAAACACTAGAACTTCCATATAAAAATAATCAACGAAATATATCTTGTATTCCAACTGGAACTTATCAAGTTAAATATACTTTTTCTTGGAAGTTTATGAAATACACTTATGAAATACAAAATGTTCCAAATCGTGCTGGAATAAGAATACACTCGGCTAATTTTGTAAATGAATTATTGGGTTGTATTGCTCTTGGAAATGGACTACTTGACATAAATAAAGACGGATTGCTTGATGTAATAAACTCACGAAACACTATAAAAGCATTTGAAAATATAATGGGTAAAAAACCATTTACTTTGGTGATAAAGTAAAGCACCTCTATTGAGATGCTTTGATTTTTTTAACTCTTTGTAGAAGTTCTATTACTTCGTCAAGAGTTAGGTTGTTAAATAGAAAGTGCCACGCTTTGTGTCTTTCCATATCCATTTTGAGAAGATTTTTTTCACTTCTTCCACCACGACACTTAGGAATTAAATGGTGTCTATTGAACTTACGAGAACGCTTCCAGTGCTTCATTTAACCTCCATTTTCTCTATTTGCTCTTTGGTTAAAATGGCAGTCCTTTTATGTTCGCATTTTTTAAAGTAGATTTGAACAAAAAAGGCATTGTCGTTGATTTGGTAGATATACGCTGTTCCCCTTTTTGCGTCCCCGTCTTTTTTTTCCATAAAACAGGTTTTGCAAAAGGTTGATACTTTCATGATAGGTTTCATGATGGACCTCCTAGTAATAGAGTAATTATTTGCTCTTCACCACAAACTATACAGGAACAGAATAAGACATACCAGCAGTGAACTAAATCCACATGCACAGCCGATAATGCAAGCTCACCACCGCAAAGCTCACACTTTGGTATTATGTTTACGAATTTTGCCATGATTGCCTCTTATGATTGATTACATAGTTCTGGGGAGTAAGGATTTGGTTAAGGCTTATTGTCCTAACGGTCAATAGTTTCTTTATGGTCACCTTACACGTCTTTTATAGTTCAACTTTATCTTAAAGATATAGTGCCGTCACACAGTCCTAAGGGGCTATCAACCCACGTACGTTCTTTGACTTACAACGGAATTTATGTAAATCGCACCACTTCACTATTTGTGGGAATCCCCAGAATTATATAATCAATGTTTGTCAAAAGACTGAAATGTTGCGGATATAGAATCGAACTATTCTTGAAGGTTATGGGCCTCCCGTGCTACCATTACACTAAACCGCTATGTAAATTATCTTACTTTCAATATTAAATGTCAAGTAGTTTATCCCCTTGCATTATTCTAAAGTGTGCTATAATAGATAGAACCTGCCTTTGGTATGGATAATACCTCACAGGGGACTTATAAATTAACAATATAATTATGAAAAATTGGTATCAAAGTAAAACTATTTGGTTTGCGATATTAACAGGTGCGGTGGGAATTGTTACATCATTTTCTACTCAATACCCTGACGTCGGTTGGTTAGTAACTATTGGCTCGGTAATAAATGTAATACTGAGATTGGTTACTTCTGAACCTATACAGTAAAAGTCTGGCTCACTTACGAGCCGTTATGTTTACTAAAACAATAATTGCTGTTCTAGTATTCGCCTCCCTGTTAGGTTATCAACCACAAAGGACAGATGCAGAACCGCAAGTAATACTTACCCCTAAAGAGTATATTTCATTATATGCCTCAAACAAGGCAATAGAAAAAGAACTCTTGCTTGTAGCCAAGTGTGAAAGTAATTTCAAGCCTACTGCCACTCATCATAACGACGGGAAAAAAGGTAGCACATCTTATGGTATTTATCAGTATAAGATAGGAACATTTGAATACTTCTCAAAACTTATGGGAGAGAATTTAGATTACTACTCTTATCACGACCAGATAAAACTTACCGCTTGGATATTCGCCAACAGACCAGACTTAAAGAAACATTGGAGTTGCAGTAAGATAACAAAAGTGATAAAATAGAATAAGCTAGTTTTCGACACTAGCACCTACTCATTACATATATAATTCTTCAGAGTCCAACGACTCAAATTAAAACAATGGTAAATAGAATAGGATGAAAACCTACCTTGACAAGAGGTGGGTTTTTGTATATATTTATAAAGCACCCTTTCATAAAACTATGAAAGATAATATAAAAAAGGCAGTTGAATCCGCCGAACAAGAGATTCAAGAAAAAGAAATTAAGAACCTTAAAAATATAATAAAAGATTTATTAGAAGAAAAGAAATCTAAGGAAGAGAAAAAAAGAGAAATTGAGAAAGAGATTTCCATTATTAAGCAATCTATTGACGATTTTAAGTCTGGTAGATTAGATAAGATTAAAGAATTACAGGAAAAAGATGAAGTCGCACAGAAACTGTTAAAGTTTCAAATAAACATTATCAATCAACCAATTATTACTCAACCTTGGGGATGGCATTATCAAGTAGTTCCTATGTACTATAGAGGAGGTATTACTTCAGTAGATAGTAATATTTATTATTGTGGTGATTCTACTACCTTAACTACTCAAAGTTGTTCTAGTCTATCTAGAATTGCTAGTAATGGTATGGCTGGAAATACTTATGCCACTTTTACTTCAGGAAGTTATAATGTAAATGGTGGAATTGTAAACTTATAAACTAATAACAAAGGGTGCAACAAACTAGGGCTGTTGCCCTTTTTTGTTTATCTAAAGTTATCCACAGTTTTGTCTTGCATTATTTTATAGAAGTATTAAAATATAAGCATGGAAACCTTACGGATTCAAAACCTCGAACAATGGATTCAACAATGGAAAGCCATACAATTTCCTAGAAAAATACCCATCGAAGAAAAACTAAGACAATATAGAGAGTGGAAAAACATTTGGGATATTTGGTATTTTGCACCTAATTTAACCCTAGAACAAGTTAAAAGAATTGCTAGAGAAAAAAATGACGAAAGAAAAGATTAAAAAAGTAGAAGCCACTATTAAATCTATCTATTCATCATTAGAAAGCCATTTACCTTATTTATATTTAAAAAGCACAGAGGGTAAAGATTTCCATAAAAAATGTGTAAAGGATTATGCAAAGGATTTAAAAAATCTCGTTGATTTATTATGACCTACGAAACTAAAAAGCAAATAATCAATAAACACAATTTCTATTTTCAAGGAGATAATCTCATATCACTAACTCTTATGGTCGAACATGGGTTAGAAGTTTTAAGCGACAACAACGCTTTAGAATTATTAGAAAAACTACCAACAACATGGTGTGCGAAAAATGCAAAAAAACTTGCAAGACTCTTTACTATAATCGGAAGACAAAAGAATGGGAATGTGAGAAAGATGCCCCATATCTAAATAGTAAGGATTCAGAAGATTGAACATTTATACTATTGACAATAATCTTAAAAGATAGTCGTATAACTATTATAAAATAAAGCTTAAAAATGACAAAAAAAACACGAAGCCCAAAATTAAGTCACCTTGAAGCAAAAACCTATAAACCACTCTTAGAGTCGTCTAGTCTTATTAAAGACCCTAATTATCAAAAAAAGATACTTTTGATAGATTTGGAAACCGCACCAAATATCGGTGCATATTTTTCTCTTTGGGATGAGGGAAATATTCTCTGGAATGAGAAATATTGGTATATACTTTGTTTCGCTTATAAGTATCTTGGGGAAAAAGAAACCCATGTGGTTGCACTACCGGATTTTAAGACTTGGAAAAAAGACAAAGAAAGTGATGAAGAACTTGTCAAAAAACTTTGGGAACTTTTTGACGAAGCCGATATTATAATCGCTCAAAATGGAAATGCTTTTGATATAAAAAAGGCAAATGCTCGTTTTGTAAAATGGGGACTTGAATCTCCGTCTTTTTACCAAAAAATAGATACCCTAATGATAGCCAGAAAGTATTTTAAGTTTGATAGCAATAAATTAGATGACTTGGGAGATTATTTAGGTATCGGAAGAAAATTAAGAACCGAGAAAGGATTGTGGCAAGATTGTATGAAGGGAGATAAACACGCTTGGAAAACAATGAAAGAATATAATAAACAAGATGTAATCTTACTTGAAAAAGTATATTATAAATTAAGGGGTTGGGATATTCATTCTCCTAATCTTAATTTACTATACGGGGGAATTTACTGCTGTCCTACTTGTGGAAGCAGTCAAGTACACAAAAAAGGTTTTAGGTATACTCGCACAAATATCTATCAATCATATTATTGTTTGAATTGTGGTAGAAAAAGTCAAGGAGAAATTATCAAAAAAGACAAGCCCCTTAAATGATTTTCAAACGCTGGATAATACTATATCAAAATGATATATATAGAAATGAAGTTTATGAAACAAAAAAGGTTGCCAGAGAATTAGCAAAAGAATATCTAAATCGTGATTATAAGTTAATAGAAGTTAAAATATATAAAAAAAGTAAATAATCGTATCAAAAAGATACAAAAAACAGTTAAAAATTATATGATTAAATTTGCAAAAACAAAAGAATATAAAGGAGGTTTTAAACGAGGTGAACACGAAACAAAACCTAGATTTGGTTTAATCCCATATAAACCCTTAGAGAAAGTTGCTATACACTATACCTTAGGAGGCATTAAGTATGGATTTAATAATTGGCGAAAAGCACAAGACGAAGATATAGAAGGTATGAAAGAAAGTGCTTTACGACATATTCTAGCGTGGTATAATGGGTGTAATGACGAAGACCATTTTTCAGCTACTATTTGGAATATGTTTAACTATGAAGAATTAAATGATAGAAATACCAAAAGAGATTAAATCTCTTAAAAGAAAATATAGATATAAAGAATATTTTAAAGATAAAATGTGGTCTGCTATATCTATGTATGTGGTAAAAAGAGATGAAAAAAAATATGATGGTAGGTGTATAAGTTGTGGAAAAAAATTAAAATTACAAGCAGGTCATTTTGCCCCAGCTTCTAATTGTGGATTTGATTTATTATTTGATGAAGATAATATACACGGAGAATGTGAATATGATAATGGTTTTAATGCAGGACATTTAATAGGATACAGACAAGGACTAATAAAACGATATGGAAAAAAGTTTGTAGAAACACTAGAAAAAAGGTATAATGATAGCAGATATAAGGGTATAATAACAAAAGAATACTCTAAACAAGAATATATAAATAAGATGTTAGAAATATTAGAGAAATATAAAAAACTTTAATGCAAAACCTCTCACAACTAATACAACAAGACTTTCTAAAAAAATTCAAGGTTCATACACCTATCACTTTATTTGAGCCGAACTTTGAGAAATTGCAAAAAAACCTATGCCCTATTTGTGGTAGAAAACTTTACTTAAATAGACAGAAAACAATATTTAGGTGTAAGAGTAAGATAAATGATAAGTTTGTAATTACTTCAAGGAGATTATTAGAATTAGGGGGGAGTTTAAAATAATATGAAAATACTAATAGCGTGTGAAGAAAGTCAAAGAGTTTGTATAGCATTTCGTAAAAAAGGACACGAGGCATATTCTTGTGATATTCTTCCTTGTAGTGGTGGTCATACTGAATGGCATATACAAGATGATGTTTTGAAACATTTGAATGATGGATGGGATATGATGATTGCCCATCCGCCTTGCACTCATTTATCAGTTACGGGACAAAGATGGTTTACAGAAGGTAAAAAAGATTATCAACTTCAAAGAGATGCAATAGATTTTGTGGAGAAATTATGGAAAGCCCCAATAGACAAGATTATGATTGAAAATCCCCGTTCCGTATTAAGTACTCGTTCTTCACTAGGAAAATCAACTCAAACTATTCAACCTTGGCAGTTTGGAGAAGGAGAAAATAAAACCACTTGTTTATGGTTAAAAAATTTACCAAAACTAATACCCACAAAAATAATTCAAAGAGAAGAAAGAAAAAATACGGTTTGGCTTATGCCACCCTCAAAAAATAGAGCATTATTAAGAAGTAAAACATTTCAAGGTATAGCAGATGCTATGGCAGAACAATGGGGTTAATCCTTGACAACCTAAAAAACTTATATTCTATTGATAATTGATTTGACAAATAAATATGAGATATGATAAGATATATGTGCCAGTAATGGTAGGCGAGAACATCCTTCGTAGACTGTTTAAGGAGGGGTGTAAACCGAAAGGTTTGCCTCTCGCCTTAAACAGTTTTTTGTTTTAGAGGGTCTAAGAGGGGATGATTAAAAAAAGGAAATAGGTTTGAACATGACCTTACCGCCCTATTTAATCTCCTCTCAGGTTCTCTAAAACAGTTATATGTTCTTTAAAGAGGGGATGGTCTGCAATATGGTATCTGGTGCAGCAGCGGGTTCTCGTAAGAGACGGCTATGCAAAGTGAAACCGCAAGTTTCAGCCTACAGGTTAAACCGAAGAATTAACTTCACCACTTCCCCTTTAGAGAATATATAATAATAGTCTACCCAACTCTTTTTACTAGAGACCTTAGGACTTAAAAATGTAAGGGGAAAGTAAACAATCGACACAATGGCTCCATAGGTAAGATTTAAGTAAATTTTGTTCTTTATATTAGAAATAGTTAGATAAAGCATTATAGGATAAAGTAAACTCGTTTGCCTTACCTATGGTGAATTGGAGAGATTGGGGGTTGGGTTTATGTATATACCATATATAGTAATACAAATGAAAGATGTAAAGTATAAAATAAAATGTATAAGAATGAATGAAAAAACTTGGAAAAGTTTAAAAGATAAACGAAAGAGGTCGGGTTTGTCTTGGAATTTATTTTTACTAGAATTATTAAAGAAAAAGTAATTTAATTAAAAGTTTAACTTAATACTATGGGATTATTTATAAAATGTGAAAAATGTGGGTTATGTAAGGGGTGTGGTGCTTGGAATGAGTCTGTTTGCACTTGCGAAGATAATCATAATTGTGAGCCAAAAGAAGACGAAGAAGAATAAATTATCAGTTTAACTTAATCTATAAGTATATGGAAGAAGAACAAACACAATTAAATAAAATACCAAAAGAAGAACATTATGACGGCTATCGTTGTAAATGTGGTTGTACTACAAAAACCCCACATAGTCATTTAGTTTATGGACAATCTTGCGAATGTGAACAAGGCGAACAAAAATTAGAATTAGGAAACACTGTTTTTAATTTTTAACTATAAGTATATGAAAGTAAATCTAACTGAACTTCGTAATAGAGAAAAATATATTAGTGAAAGAAAACACGATATTCTTCCTTTGATTATTTGGAACTACAAAAACTCTTGTCAATTTGATAATGTGTGGGACGAATATACCACTATGGCTCGTGGATTAATTACTGATTTAGAGGGGAATATAGTAGCTCGTCCTTTTAAGAAATTTTTTAATATAAATACTTTTGAGGGAACTAAAATAGAAGAATTACCTGCTGAAATTCCTGAAATAACAGAAAAATTAGATGGCTCGCTTGGTATATTATATCCTGATAAAGAAAATTACTCAATAGCAACAAGGGGTTCTTTTAATTCAGAACAGGCAGAGTTTGCAACTAAACTTATAAAAGATAAACAATATGATTTCAAAAAAGGATTTACTTATTTATTTGAAATTATTTATCCTGAAAATAAAATTGTCGTAGATTATGGAGATTTAAGAGATATAGTTTTACTTGCAGTTATAAATATTGAAACAGGTGAAGAAATAAATTATATGGAAGAAGCTCATAGATTAGGATTAAATTGTGCTGTTAAAATGGTAAAAAATTTACAAGAACTTTTGGATAGTTTAGACTCTTTACCTGCAAATAATGAGGGATTTGTGGTTAAATACTCTAATAATTTTAGGGTGAAAATGAAAGGTAAAGAATATATCCGACTTCATAAATTTATTTCTGGATTTTCTAATACTACAATTTGGGAACTACTAATGAATAATCAATCCTTTGATGAATTTTTGGATAGAGTGCCAGATGAATTTTATCAATGGGTAAAAATAACTAAAAAAGAACTTGAAGATAATTTTGAATTATTATATAATAGAACAAAAAAGGCATTTAAAATTGTTAAAAATTTGCCGACTAGAAAGGAACAAGCTATGGAAATAATAAAAAACCACAAAGATATTTCATCTGCTATTTTTAATTTACTTGATGAGAAAAAAGAAAAAGCAGAAAAAGAGTTATGGAAAATTCTAAAACCAAAATTTAGCAAACCTTTTAAAAATGATATAGAACTTTAATTTTTAACTATTATGAAAGAAAAAATAGAAATAAGAATAAGTAAACATGATAAGAAAAATTTTCTATTTGCCGACATTTTAGAAGAAGTAAAACATGATTGCAGATATATTATTCCCTTATGGAAATGGAAACTAATCAAATTTATATTAGGTATTTTTTAACTATTATGGAAGAAAAGAAAGTAGAAGTGAAAAATGAAGAAAAATCTATATTTAATAAAACACTTCTATTAGAATAAGTCAAATAGTTATCCACACCCTATACCTTGCATTGTCCGACAGAATAGTATATACTTAAAATAGTTCAAAGCATTATGTGCTTTTGACAAAGTAAGAGAACAGGGTGAGATGAAGGACGAGTTGGTATTACTGGCTATATCCCAATCCAAATCTCACCCATAATCTCTTAAATTAAAATTAACTTAAAATATTATGGGACCAAGAAAATTAACAAAAAAAGAAGAGAGAGAAGAAGAATTATTTGAAAAGGGTAGAAAATTAGGTTTTAAAGAAGGAGTAAAATACGAACAAGATAGAATAAAAGATATTCTATTTAAAGAAGATAATTAACTTAAAATATTATGAATATATTTGAATTAAGTTTTGTGGGAAGTCCAGGTGGACTAATGAGATATATAAGAAGTTTTTTGCCAAATTGTGAAATCTGTGAAGATAGAGGTTTTATACAAAAAACAGAATGGTCTGGAACAGATGATAGTTATGATGTTGAAGTAAAATGTCAATGTCAAGAAGATTAAATATATGGATAACGATTTAACAATACAAGTGCAAATAGGAGAACACACACTATATCGCAAGTATTCTCTTACAGACGGGCAAGCGCCAGATAATATGCAAGAGGAAATACAAGATATAGTAGACACTTTATTAGATAAAGAGAAAGTACTTTAATATGAAACAAATTATAATTCAGACTCAAAAAGAGTTTAATAAAATAAAAGATAATTTTGAAGGAGAAATCTTAATTAAGGATACAAAAGAAAGTTTATGTATAAATAGGGGCTTTAATAGTGCTTATATATCTGTCTATGACAACGCCACCATTAAGTCTGTCTATGGCAACGCCACCATTGAGTCTGTCTCTAGCAACGCCACTATTAAGTCTGTCTATGGCAACGCCACTATTAAGTCTGTCTATGGCAACGCCACCATTGAGTATGTCTCTGGCAACGCCACTATTAAGTCTGTCTATGGCAACGCCACTATTAAGTCTGTCTATGGCAACGCCACCATTGAGTATGTCTCTGGCAACGCCACTATTAAGTATGTCTATGACAACGCCACTATACTTTTAATGACAGGATTAGCTTCTCTAGTTTTACTTTATTCTGCAAAACTAGTTGTAGCAAAAGGAATGAATTTAATTCGCCAAATTGGTGTTAAAAAAATTGATTTACAATTATCTAAGTCAGTAAATTTTATTCATATTAAAGATACTATTGAAAATAAACCAAACTTTAATATGTATAAAAAACTTTATCCAGTAGATGAAAAAGGCAAAAAGATAATTTCTTATAAAGCAGTACATAAAGTAGATGGAAAATATATAGCGGATTATGATAAAAAAACAGAATATAAAATTGGTGAAATAAAAGAAATACCAACTAATCCACTAAATGAAGAGTCTTGTTCTTATGGGATACACCTATCACATAAACTTTGGGCTATAAACTTTGGAAAATGGAAGGACGTGGCGTTACTTGAATGTGAAACAGACATAAAAGATATTGTAATTGCTAAAGATTGTGATGGTAAATTTCGAACATCAAAAATAAAGGTCATTAGAGAAGTTCCTAGAGAAGAATGGTAATATGAAAACTTTTATCTACGAATACATAAAAACCCAAGAAGAAGTTAGAAAACACATCCAAGAATGTGAAGGTCGCCACACCCAGCAAGCAATATATTCAACCTTTCACGATGCACTTACACAAGTTTGTTTTGGGTGTAAAAAAATTAGAAGCACAATAAAATTATGAAACCAATATATAAATTTGAACCCTACGAACACGAAGAATACAAATCAGAATCTTGGGAAAAATGGTTATTGATTATAGGAATTTCCATTGTGGTCGTTGGTGGAATATTAGCAATAGTTTTTAATATACCTTTAATAGGGTAAAAATATGGATAAAACATTACAAGACAAAGCAATAGATTTTAAGGGGAAAAAATATGTTTTAGTTTCAGACAGAGTTATTTACTTTAATGAAAAATATCCCGATGGCTCAATTACCACAGAATTAGTAAGTGAGCCAAGTGCGGATTTAGTGGTAGTAAAAGCAATCGTTAAACCGAATGACAAACAAATTTTTACAGGTTATTCACAGGCAAAATGGGGCGAGGGTTATATAAATAAGACTTCTGCTCTTGAAAACGCTGAAACAAGTGCGGTCGGTAGAGCTTTAGCTTTTATGGGAATTGGGGTTATTGAAAGTATCGCAAGTGCTGATGAGATAAATAAGGCACAGGGTAGTAAAAAAGTTGCCGATGATGACGAATTAGACTTCTAATGATACGCAAGAACTGGAACAAATTACTAGATAAGTATTTAATAACTGGCAATATGAGTTCTGACGAATATGCAGAACTTACAGAATTACAAGTAATAATAATACAAGAGATAAAAAAATCTTTTGCAAGAATAAAAAACAAAAATGATTAAAGAGTTCACGCTTTGGCGAAATAATAAAAAAATGAAAGATATTCACCCAGATTATAATATCTGTATCGTAGAAGAAGATACTTTCAAAACTATCGGTGCTTGTTGGAAACGAGAAAGTAAAGGTAAAACATTTCTTTCTTGTAAATTAAGTGAACCTTATCAAGATAGAAAAGGTTATAACATTACAGAAGATAAAATGAACGAAAATGGGACACAAAAACCAGAAGTAGATGATTTATAATATGAAAATCTCCGATATAGCAAAAGAAGTTAGAGAGGGTAATCTCTCAAAAGACAGACTAGAAAGTTATTATGACGACTTGACAGGCCTCTACGCACAGTTAGAGGAACGAATGGGCGAACTAGAAAAGAAAGAAGCGATATTCTTAAACGAGTGTGGAGAAAAAACAAGAGCAGGTGCAGAAATGAAATGGAATATAACTGTTGAGGGTCAAGAGAGTATAGAAACCAAACATAATATTCGAGCATTGTCTAAATTATTATCAAGTATAAAACATAGGATATATAATACTTACTAAAATGTATGAACTTATAAAAAACTATCTTACAGAAGAACCACGAGCTAGGGAAAGACATTTAAGAGATAGAGCTATGGTAAATCTTCTTTTAAGAAAATATAAGTTAGAAGAATTAAGTAAGGATAAATTAGTTGATTTCTGCCACGATTTTGAATCATATTGTAGAATCTGGCGAAAGGTAGTTGAAGAAAATAAAGAATTAAGGGGTAAAGATTATAACACTAAGGAAATTACAGAACAAAATTATTTATTAAAGGTCGGGTATGAACCACACTTTAGAGAAAATATATTAAAATTAAGAACATTATAAATTTATGAATAAACTCAAAAAAATAACAACATTTCTTACTAAACTTTCACAGGAGGGTACAAAAAATAAATATCCTTTCACTGTTTTATGTAGTAAGTGTGGAAGTAATAACTGCACAATTTATCATGGGTGCGATTATTATAATTATTCATCTTATACACAAGGTTTTAATGAAAGTTGTGGTTTGAAATGTAAAGACTGCGGAAACACATCAGAAGTTGAAACACATAATTAAAAATAATATGAAAAACACAAGAAATATAAGAAAAACAGTTCGTTATGCCGAGAAAGAGATAGAAAAAATCCAAAAAAAGATAAAAAAAGGAAATTATAAAGACTTTTCAGACTTTGCCAGAGATAAGACTTTGAATTAGTTATCCACTTTTTTACTTGCAATAGGTCGGACAGGGGAGTATAATTAGATTATTAATAACATATAGAAAATTATGGAAAAACTTTTAGTAATTTGTGGAATGTGGTGCTTGACAGATGGTTGGTTCTCAATCTCTCTTTACTGGGGAATGAAAGCAGGAGATAGACAACAAACTTTTTGGCGAGACCACTATATAAGAGTAATAAGAATGATAATTGGTATGGTGTTAATTTTAATAGCTTAAATATTTTGAAAACAAAAGATAGAGTAATGGGGAGGGGGAAAATAAACTCTTCGGGTAAAAAGTTTCTGTCCCGATTAGAGAGTTATGGAGAGGTAAGAACTATAAACAGAATATATTGTATTCTACCTAGCCAATTCCTCCTCTCCACTACTTTATCAAGATTATAATTAAATAGCTGATAACTTACTATCAAAAATATGAGTAAAAAGTGTGAATATTGTAAAGAAGAACATAAAAATAATAATACAGGTTGTCGCAACTCTGGCTACCGCAACTCTGGCGACTACAACTCTGGCTACTACAACTCTGGCTACTACAACTCTGGCTACTACAACTCTGGCTACTACAACTCTGGCAACTACAACTCTGGCTACTACAACTCTGGCGACTACAACTCTGGCTACTACAACTCTGGCTACCGCAACTCTGGCTGGTTTAATACAAACGAACCCAAAATACGTTTCTTTAATAAAGATAGTGAATATACCTATTCAGAATTTTATAAAAAGTTTTCTTTTATCTACCCAGACTTTAAAATATGTGCTTGGGTAGAACTAAACGACTTACCTAAGGAAGAGCAATCAGAAAGTGCTAGACAAATGGGTGGATTACTTAAAACTCTAACCTACAAAGAAGCGTGGAAAGAATACTGGAATAGAGCAAGTGAAAGTGATAAAAAGTGGTTTAAGAATTTACCAAACTTCTCCGCAGAAATCTTTGAAGAAATCACAGGAATTAAAGTAAATGAAAATGATGAAAAGAAAACTGAACTCCTAAAGAAAGCCCAAGAGTTAATAGATAAAGCAAATGAACTTAAAAAACAAGCAGAAAAAATGTGATTATAAGTTAATTAGAGTAAATATATGAAGTTAATAATAGTAGAAATCCTTGGAATAATATTTATTGGATTAGTAATTCATTTTTACGGACAGAATGTCGCATTATCTATTATAGGAGGGTGGGTGCTGGGTTTAATTGTCATTATTAGTAATAAGTAATTTATATGGAAAAAGATAACATAAAGGAAGAAGAAAAATGTAGATGTAAAGAAATAATGACTAACCACAATAGTGGAAGGATACCAACAATATGGCTTCATTTATCGGGGTGTCCTGAAACTGATTGGGCTAAAGAATATAAATTATTACCGTGGCACAAAAAGATATTTCTGCAAAATCCAAAAGTTATTTATGCAATTCATAAACAACAAACAGGAACTTATTAACTAACCCCAGCACCTCACAGCTTTAAGTGAGGGAAAATAAAAATGAATAAAGAAGAACTAGAAAAAAAATCAAATGAAGAATTAAATATAATATTAGAAGTAAGAGGATTAAATCCCATAGTGCAAACCGATGAAGATAGAGAAGTAGCTATAAATATATTAAGTCAATTAAGATAATTTATTAGTTAATTAGTGAGGGAAAGAGAATATGAAAGAAAAAAGACATAAATGTATATTTTGTAAAAAGATGTTTCCTGAAAGTAAAATAACATTTGATTCAGACCCATACGCAGAAGAAATAAATAGAGATAAAACTCCAGTATGGGAATGTTATGATTGTAGACACCAATCAGCTATGGATATTTAATTTTTAACCCCTTATACAAAACAAATGAAAAACTTAAAACAATTATTGGGTATATGTGAACATAAATTTATCGAACTAGCCAAAATAAGTGTAATTAAAGATGGCAATAATATTCCTATTGCATTTGAATATCATTTGAAGTGTGAAAAATGTGGAATTATAAAAAATAAAAGACTTTAATTTTATACAAAACAAATATATGAAACAAGAAATAGAAAACATAATAAAGGTAAAGAAAGTAGCTGAATTTGGTTGTGCTTATCAAGAAAATGCAATAAATATAACTATTGCACTAGCTCAAGCAGGTCGTTTTGTAAAGATTAGAAAATTTAATAGTGAGTATATTGTAGAAATTTATGAATATAAAAAATAATATAGAAAACATAATAAAGAAAAACTTGCCAAAGAAGAGAACTGAACATTTTAACGGAAATTCAATGAGTGATATGTTAGGTAATTGGACTACCGAAGTATATAACCAAGCTCTCTCCCAAATAAACCCCTCTCTCATAGCTGATGAAGGATTAAAGGTTGTGGTGGAACTCGCAAAAAATTGGGCTAAAGAAAGACGAGAAATGATAGATAATCACAAGTATTGTAAAAATGAAGGAGAAAGATG
>JAEHJW020002011.1_pt1 | contig 40500 bp, 71 predicted proteins | sample 9271431 | NCBI WGS metagenome assembly JAEHJW02 | reverse complement strand
AGATGGTGCGGCTCGGCGATAAATTCATCATCTGATTTATTTGAATAAGCTTTTCTATATTCATCATATATAGCATTTCTATATTCAGAAAATATTTTTCTAGTAAAACCTAAAATAGCTAAATCTAAATCAATAACTAATTCTGATTCTTCTATTGTAGGTATGTGAGTTTTTGTATCAAGAATAATTTGTTTTGCAATATCAATTTCATTGCGTTTGTAAAAATTCATATTTTCTATATTTATTTGTTGATACATATTATTTATTTGTTGATACATATTTTTAACACTATTTTCCTCATTATCCGGTGCACCTGGAGTATACGAACTATCATGATATAATATAGCTAGAAATTGTCCTAACGTTAATTTGCAATCATATGATTCTGCAATGTCTATCATATCTTGTATATGATTAAAATTGTGATATACTAAATTATTTTTTACATAAAATGTCAGTGCATTATTAGCATACATTTCAATATATTCTCTTTTTATTGACACTTTTAATCTCCTTTTTTAGTTTAGAATCATAACGTTATTTATAGATTCTTTGTTAAATTTGTTAATAAGTTCAGGTTTTTCTTTTATAAAATCATAAAGTATTTTTGGTGCATTATAAGATACATTAAGAAAATTAGCTCTCTCAAAAATATGGTCTTCGTCTCCTGTTCTTATAAATAGCGATAATGCTAATATCTGTTCTAGTATTGGAGTATTATCAGCATATACACATAGATTAGCAATAAAGATATCTGTTTTAGTAAATAGTTCTAACTTAAACGGAACACTACTTAAACTTCTTACAGAATCTTTTATAAGATCGCTATTTATAATTTTATGTATTACGAATTTATACTTTGAACTGGGATGAGAAATCTCTAATGTTCCACCTTTGATGAATACACTAATATCTTTATTCATTCCAAAATCATGTAATGCACTAACAGTTTTACTTAAAATTTTTCTACCTTTCTTATATTCATTTGTTTCTTCCTTCGTAGGTTCTTCATTTAAAGATAAATTAGCAGAAATGTATGCATTCAAATGCTGATACCCATTGTTAATTAAATATGGTATCCCTGTTTGCTGTTGTGGTAAATTTAGCACACCAGTGCAAATTGGTGGATTAATATTTTGCACAGAAGCGTAGGATAAAGAAATTGTGCCTTGTACTGGGGCTAATAATGGCGATGGTAATTCGGTTTGAGCAGTAGACATTAATGTTGTGGTGTTTTGCATAAGAAAAACACCACTAACAATGTGATTATAATTTGATATTTCAATATAAGGTGCATTCATATCTTTTCTCCACCAGTTCTTCTAATATTTGTAAATCATTCGATTTTTCTTTATCAACAAATTTATATCGCAGGTTTGAATCATATTCATCAAAAGTCTTTAATAGGTCTAACGTTGTTGTACTGCTATTTAACATATTAGCATTTTTCAAATTAAGAATCTTATTTTTATTAGGAAAATTGCTATTCATTAAAATAACATTTTCATTACCAGTTTTAACAAACATTATGAATGCTAGCAACTGATCTAATATTGGAGTATTATCGATAAAAACACACATATCAGATATTTTTATATTATGTTGTTTACTAAATAAACTTATACTAAACGATCTATGTGAATTCTTTTCTATTGTGTCGACTAACATATTTGACATAATAGTAGTTTTATTTTTCTGAATATGGAATTCTAATTTCGATTTTTCATGGGTTAAAATTATTTCTTTATATGACATTAAGTCTTTAATCAAATGTATTACTCCATATATTTCAAATAATTTTAAACTTTTCTTAATAGTCTTTTTAATTATATGTTTATTATCTCTAATACGCTTTATCATATAATGTTCCATTGTAGCATAGTATAAATGCATTTGTTTGGATATTTCTCGCTGTTGTTGGTTGAGGTTCATTACATTATATACATCACCATTTGAATCTTTCACTTCTAGAAATGCATTGTCGTCAACATAAGTGACATAAAATAATAAATTGCGTTTTACCGATATTATATCTGCATGTATTGCAATGAATCCTATTTTAAATGTTAAAACGATAGGTTCATCACGTTCAGCTTCCATATATTCTTGTTCCAACATTTCATAATTAAGTTCATCTTCATATTCGCATCCCTTACGTGTGCCTATAGAAAAAAATGTATATTCATCGTAGTATGTATTCAGATCATTATGATCTGCTTGACGTGTAGTCAATGATGTAGGAATTGCAAGTGGATAATGTGGTTGCATAAATTCCTCCTTTTATTGGTCTTACAGCAACAGAGTTTTCACTATTAATAACATCAGATGGTGTTTTAGCCTTTTCTAAATCTTCAAGATCTGTGCTCTTTATTGCACGTTTGCAAAATCTTCCTTTTTTATCTCTAGCAAAAGTTACAACATCGGTATCATTAACTGTTGTTAACATTCGTTCATATTCTTTATCTGTCATTATAACTGTTTTAGTATTTTTATCATTTAAATCTTTTGGTTTTAATTTTGTTAAACATGTTTTTGCGAAAATATTTTTCTTTTTAACGAAAAATGTATATCCTTCTTTCATTTTCTTTTCGATTAGTGCTTTCATATTTTCATCGTTATCGTTATCCCATCCAAGAGTGACATCACCAGCCATGCATAAAAATGTTATTGTATTCATTTTAAGTCTCCTTTATTTCAAAATTAAAATACAGGTTTAAGAGTGTTTTGATATGCTTTTTTAATTATAGTAAAATCCAATCTTTAGCTAAAATATCATCTTTATCTAAAATATATCTATCACTATCTATATCCGGTACAATGATACCATCCTTATTCATTTTTAAAGGAATATCGCAATTTTTTCTTTTTGCTTTACCACCATCGATAATAATATAGTTCATTGCTGTAAAAAAATCTGAACATTCAACATATTCTTCCCATATTGCGTTTATATGGAAAGAAATTCGAACATATTCATTATCAGAATCTACGAGATTACCTATTTCATCTAATTTAATATATGTATATGGATCCCATTCTTTTTGTCTCATTTTCTTACCTTGCAGCAATAATTCCATCATTCTTTTTGTAGTCATTTTATAAGTCCTTTTTTTAAGATTTATTTTTAATTAGTTTACAATAGAATCCAATCTTTAGTTTTATAATCTGCTCTATCTAATGTTATTGTATAGTTATTTTCATCTGATATTATACCATCAATGTTACAATGAAGTTTTGTATTTGCATTAAATACTAATCTTTTTGCTTTACCACCATCTAGCATATGGTTTAAAGCAGTAAAATAATCTACACATTCAATATATTCTTCAAAGTTATTTTCACCACCATCTTCATCATCACAATTTAATGAAAATAATAAAGAATATAATACTCCTTCTTCGTCTATTAAATTTCCTTTTTCATCTAATTTAACATATGCAGACGAATTCCATCCATTCTTTGTTATTTTTTTACCTTGTAATAATGCTTCCATTATTTCTTTTTCAGTCATTTTATAATTCCTCTTTTTAAGATTTATTTCTAGTTATTTTTAATTAGTTTACAATAGAATCCAATCTTTAGCTATATAATCTTTTTTATATAATGTTATTGTAAAATTATGTTCATCTAATATTATACCATCATTACTACAATGAAGTTTTACATTTGCACCAAATACTAATCTTTTTGCTTTTCCACCATTTAGCATATGGTTTAAAGCAGTATTAAAATCTACATACTCAATATATTCAATATACTGATTTTGTATTTTATCTTCATCTGAAAAATATAAAAGAAATGATTTTCTTTCTTTACCTAACAAATTTCCTTTATCATCTAAATAAACATATTTTCCATTAGGCCAATCTACATCTCTTAATTTTTTACCTTGTAATAATGCTTCCATTATTTGTTTTTCAGTCATTTTAAACCTCTGTTTATAGTAAAATCCAATCTTTAGCTAAAATATCATCTTTATATAATACTAAAGGAACTGAATCATTTGAGAAAAAATATCCTATACAATTCTTTCTTTTTGCTTTTCCACCATTTATCATATGATCTAAAGCGGTATTAAAATCTACATATTCGATATATTCTTTCAAATTATCAATACAACTTAATAAATGCAAAGAATGCAAATTTCCTTTTTCGTCTATTAAATTTCCTTCTTCATCTAAACAAACATATTCTTCTTCACCCCATCCAGTACTTCTTAATTTTTTATCTTTTAGCAATAATTCCATTATTTCTCTTGTAGTCATTTTGAACTCCTCGTTTAATTAATTTTACGCATACCATTTTTCAATTTCGTCAAAAGCATTTACTACATCTTTGTCGTTGATATATTCTAACAATAATTGATCTGCTTTTATATGACTATCTTCTATATCAAAATTATTGCTAAGTGCTTTTAATTTTGTAACCAATTCATCTTTAGTCATTTTGAATTTTCCTTTAAAATTAATTTAGAGTGAACTACTTATTGATAAATCAATAAGCTTCTTGGTTCAACGATAAGATACTTTTTAGTACATAGATTTACATCTATGATGTCATCCACAGAGCTTATCTCCCCAAGCGTAAATTCCGTCGTTCCCGACGTATTTTTAATATTTATCGATGCATTTACATCTCTATCATGTTCAGTATGACATTGTGGACATATCCACTCACGTATGGATAAATCCATATCCTTATAGATGTACCCACATACTGAACAAGTTTTTGATGTATTTCTGGGATTTACTTTTTCTAGATAACAACCAGCTTCTTCCGCTTTGTAGTTTAAGAAAGAAATAAATTGACCCCAACTAGCATCTGATATCGACTTTGATAACTTATGATTTTTAACCATATTTTTAATTTGTAAATCTTCTACTGCTATGTAACCATAATTATCTATAATATTTCTTGATACTTTATGTTGAAAATCTTTTCTTTGATTAGAAATATGTTTATGTAGTTTAGCAACTGTTAATCTTGTTTTATTTCTATTGCTAGAACCTTTAATCTTTTTTGATAACTGTTTCTGTCTTTTAGTGAGTAACTTTTCTGATTTAATAAAATATTTGGGATTATCAATAACTTCACCATTTGATAATGTTGCAAATGATTTAATTCCTACATCTATTCCTATTTGTTTATCAGGGATAGATTTAACTCCAGGAACATATTCAACTGTAAAACATGCATACCATTTATCAATTTCTTTATTAATGTTACATGTTTTAATAATTCCGTTGATTTGTCTATGTAGTTTAATTTTAATATGACCGATTTTGGACAATTTTAATTTACCATCTTTATCTATTTTAAATCCTGATTGAGAATAAGTTATTGAATCGTATCTACCTTGATTCTTAAATCTAGGAAAACCAGCTTTATCTTTCTTTTCTTTAACACGTCTGAAGAAATTTGCATAAGCTTTTTCAACTCTGAATAATACATCTTGTAAAACTTGAGAATGAATAGATTTAAGATATTCAATATTTTTCTTATCCTGAACTAATATCTTTTGTTGATCGAATCTAGATAGTGATGTTTTAGTTTCTTCGTAATGTCTATTTCTATCAACCAAACAGGAATTATATAAGATACGACAAGTTTCTAATGTCCAATTAAGTTTTTCAATTTGATTCTTGGTTGGATGTAATCGATATTTATAAGTCTTAAACAAGTCTTATGTTCTCCTGTTTTAGTTTATATTTATTCTAGTTTGCATTTAATAAAATACACGATTCATTCCTTCTTTAAAAAAGAGGGAGTTCTCGTATTATCTATTTTAAAATCCAATCTTTTGTTTGAATATCTTCAACTTCAATATAATAATCCATACCTTCAGCAAATCCTATACGAGAATAAAATTCATATCGAATTATTTTTATTGGATCATGCCAAAATCTCCTTTTGGCCTGACCTCCATTAGCTATATACTCCATAGCTTCACTAAAACTTACTAATTTTTCTTTGTCTTCCATTATTTTACCTCTTTGCTATTTATAATTTTACATTTCTTAAAGTTGTAAATATATGTAATAATAAAGGTATTCCAAATATCCAACCTACAAATTTTAATACAAATAAAACGATTAAAATTGATATAAGAATCCCTATTGCAAAAAAGATTAAACGTAATAAAAACATAACTGATAAAATAAATATACTTATTATAAATTCCATTTTGAAGTCTCCTTATCAGCTTTTATTTCTGGATGAGTTAATGTCTTTTCTATTTTGTCAATCTCTTCTCGTAAATTTATAATTTTTTCTCGCATATCATTAATTTTATTCATCTTTGATATGTTTTCACTCGTATAAGCATATATTGAGGATATATATTCTTTAGTTTTATCACCATCCACATCAATCCATACTCCATATGCTTTACCATTTTCATAACTAACAATAGAAGTTATTTTACCTGTTTTAATTGAATTATTAAAAGCACCAAACCCTTTAATAATCGGTATATCAAGGTTCTTTTTACCTTTTAACAAATCATCTAAATATTCTATTACCTCTTTTTCATTTTTACTCTCTTTAATAACATCATCATCTTTGTCATAAACAATATAATCTCCATTTAAACTATCAAACTCTATTTTAAAATCTTTATACATAGTTTCAAATCTCATTTTTTAAATCTCCTTTATTTTAAAATTGAAAATACAATTTTAAGAACGCAATGATTGATATTCTTTTAATTCTCTTTTTTTATCATCTATAAATTCTATAATTCTTTCCGAATTATTATTAATACGTTCACTTACTTCATCTAATATTGAAATGTGTTCTTCAGAATCTTCTATAACTTCTAAAGTTGTTTCTAATATTCCAATTTGTTTAGAAATTTTATTTATAAAATCTAAAACTATTTTTTCATCTAATTGGTTTTCTATAGAAATTTTATATACTACATCTCCTATATGTCCTCTTGCATCTTCACAAACTTTTTTGAAAGTATTTAAATCAGTCATTTTTATTACTCCTTTTTTTTAAGATTTATTTTTTAATTATATGTTATCTATTTACTTATCCTTCGTAAAGCATCCAATCACATTCCAACATATCTTCTTGGCTAGCTAACCACGGAATAAAATCATTTTTAGCTGTTTTAATAAATATGTAAGGTTTAGTCATTTTTGAATTATAATCTGGATATTGTAATTCTATATACATATTTTTACCATTCCATCCTGATCGCATAACACGATGTCTATTTCTTAACTGTTTAATTGCCCATCCGAAATCTGTTACAATTATTTCATCATTATCACATAATTTAGCATTCATTTTTATTTGTCTCCTTTATCAAAATATAAGATTAAGTAAATTCCAATACAACCACCAATAATTGTTAAATATATTGATCCCATATTAGCAACAATATAACATAAAACAAATTGCAGCAGCTGCAATTTGTTTGCATTCGTTTTTCATATACTTCGAATCTCTCGATGAAGGTTTCTTTTTGATTTCGTCCCAAAGTTCGTCTAACTCTTCTAGCATTACTGCATATCCTTCGTGAGGTGAATTAAATCCATTATGCTTAGTAGCAATATATATAACTTCATTTTTTACTTTTTCCAGTGTATTGCTTAATGTTTCTTCTAGAATTTTTTCACTCATTATTTTAAAACTCCTTTTTAAGATTTATTTTCTTTTGCTAAACAGATAAATTTATTATCTTTTTCTTCCATAACTGGTTCTATATTTATAGTACATTTTTTCTTTATCCAAAATCTGCAATTGTTATGGTCAATAGTTTTATATAAAAATTCATATCTTTCTGCATATTCTCCATTATCGTTGATTACTATTGGAGTATAATTACTATAGATGTAATTTTTAGATAATTGTTTATCTGGACTTTTTATGTATATTATTGCATTTTTATTTTGCTCCGATATTTTATCTTCTAATACAACAATTCTTTTTTCTAAATCATCTAATATATTTAATATTCTCTCAAAAAGATTTATTATATCTTTAAATTCTTTTTTCATTTTTTCCTCATTAACACAAAATTGTATTTCTACTTTGTTCCAAAGTTTTAATATTTCTTAATCGTTCTTTTTCTAGATATTTTTGAAAACCTTTTGCCAATGCCTCATCTATTGCTGCAAATTTTTCAAAAATTTCGCGTTTAATTTTTTCTAATTCTTGTTCGAACTCTTCATCGGAATCAAAATCCTCTCTTTTAATATCTCTCATATTGCACCTCTACTAATTTTAGTTATTTTTATAATTGAGTTATAAACCATTTACCCATGTCAGTCAGTTTTGCTTTAGGTTCTATTGCTAATGTTTTTTTATCTTTTTCTATATAGAAAAAAACCATTCCAGTAGCAGCATAACGTTCTAATATTGGTAAATCATTTTCACTTTCAATTGTTTTACCTTTCTTATATTTTTTAAGTATAGTTTTTATCATTTTATTCAATTCACTATTTCTCCTAATTCAAAAGAAAATAAAGTTACTATTTATATTTCTTAAGCGTATCTTTTATCATATAATTCTGTTAATAGTTTAAATCCATAATCCACTGTTTTGCATAAAATTTTCTGTTGGTTTAACTGTCTAGTTTGTGCATCGACATAAGTATTAGCTAAATAATTAGCATCAAAAGCAGCATCATAAACATACCAAATAAATGAAAATGAAGGACAATCTTCAATAACATCAGGTGGATTTTTTTCGTCTATCTCGATGAGTCTTTTTGCCTCTTCAATATCCTTGAAAATCTTTTCATTGGGATAATCTTCTATTAATTTTTCTGCATTGTATAATCTGTATTTTAAACAATCTAGTTTAGGCAATACTTTTAGCATTAACTTTTCTGCTATATCTAATCTACCAAACCGTATAAGATGAGCCATAAATCTTATATCATCAAACCCTATTATACCTATTTCCGAGAGAAAATTTAATTCATTAGGTGTCAAATTCTCTTCAAGAAATTTTAAAGTAAACTTCTTATCTTTTAATTCTTTTTCAATTCTTTCTTTTAACAGTTTTTTGTTAATCTCGTTTTTTCTAGTTTCGTCTAGCATTTCTTCTTTTGACATTACTAAATTCTCCTTTAATTTTAAACGTTAGAATGATTTATATATTTTTGTAAAAGATTATTATAATCTTCGTGTATTTCGACTAGATAATTGAACGCTTCTTTTATTTTTTCTTCATCTGTATTAATATTATCATAAAATATAGGAATGCCTTCATTTCCATCTGGAAAAAATTCTCCACGAATAGCACCTTCATATTCGATGACACCATCTTCTCTAGATATACCGCCAAGAAATATAGAATATTCGGCTTTGCCATCAGTAGAACTTAACTTATTTATATCAGCGTAATGATATACAGAATTGCAATAATCATCAGAAATATCTGCTGCGCTAAAATATATATCGTTGACATCGATATTATATCCAGATTTGTTTAGAATGCATTCTATAAGATCTTTTGCATCAGGAATACTTAAAAGTTCTAGAGAATATTGTTTGGCTATTTCTAATTCAGATTTAATCAACATATCTTTTAGTTTTAAATAATCATTTACTGCGTTAGTTATAATTTTCGTAATTTCTGGTTTTTTAGTATTATTCATTTTATCCTCGTATTTTATAAGTAGATATAGTTTTAGCTATTCTAGTCAATCCGAAATAATTTTTCCTAATTCAAAAGAAAGTAAAACAGCTTTATCTCTTTCATTGTTTACAACTTCAATTAAACCTTCTCCCAGTGCGTTTTCAAGATGATAGGCATCTCCTAAATCTACACTTGCATATATTGTAGATTTAGGGTCTACATTTTGCAACTTTTCTATTAGTTCTCCTGCATTTATTGACATTATTTAATCCTCCTTGGTTTTTAAATGTTTGATACTAGATAGTAAAATATTTACTGCAGTTTTATATTTCATATTTCCACTTATTACAGAAGCATCATATTCAAAGGGTTTGAATTCTTCTTTATCTATTGAAAGTAATTCACATAGCTTATTATGTGCATCTATTCTTTGTGATACTGCAATATTATAATCATTACCTTCGTATGATATTATAGTTGCATAACGTTCTATAGCATCCATAACATCTTTAGGTAAATTGGTTTCTATGGTTTCTGGTTTTTCATCTTGCTGCTTAATTGCAATATTTTTTGATTCTTTAGGACATTCATCTTCTATAGTTAAACTTCTATTATATATTTTACAGAATATCCCACCACCTTTATTATATTCAGATTCTGAACAATTTGACTTACAGCACCGTTCTATTATTTCTTTATGCTTTTTAGAAAATATCCTTCTCTCTTTTCTTAATTCCTCCTCTTTCATATTATGAATCTTTGTTTCTTCTAAAAGGATATTGAACTCCTTATTTGTTTGTTCTAAAAATTCTTTTAATGTTTTATCATCAAATAAATTATTTTTATGATGAGGAAAACCCACGTATAGATATTCCAGTTTATGTTTGTTGTTTAATTCATTATACATATTTACTAAAACCACACCTAAGAAAATGGTTTGAGAATTATCTATTAGTAAAATATTATTTATTGCTTCATCTATAATGGGATGATCTTTCTTGGCAAGAAAGTTAATAGTGTATAATGCAATTTCCGGAAAATTATTATACCATTCAAGATATCCTTTTGGACCAGACTTAAAAATATCTCTAAGACGTTTTCCTTTACCATTATTTATATTCGTAATAGAATTAGCTAATAATCTTTCAATAATATATTTCTCTAAAAAATCCATATCATCATCGTAATCATAATAAGGTCCATGTTTATCTATTATATTTTCATAAATATCAGACCACTCATTATCATACCAATTGATAAAATTTTTTTGAACTGATTCGTATGTTTTGTTAGTAGAAGAATCTATTATTTTCAAAAGATTTTCAAAAGCTAATTTTTGATATTCTTTGTTAAACATTTTAATTATCCTCTTTATGGTAATTGGTGAACTTCAACAACTTTAGGTATCCAATTAATTATTTCATATTTTTTTGGATTGATATCATAAGCTACTCTATCACCATCTTCTCCTATGATATCTATATAGATATTACCTTCTGTTAAATACTTAGCTAATAAATTAATAAATTTTTCACTATCCCAAAATTGTACACAATCATGATCATACCGGATTTGAAAAAGTTTTTCATTTTTAGTAACTACAGCATATTTAAAATCATCTTTTAACGTTTGTATTTCTTTATTTAGTTGTTCTATATTTTCAAATTCTACTAACTCACCCATATTTATAAGTTGTTCTATAGTTTCAAATTCTGCTAAATTACCCATACTTATAACAAGTCTATTTTTATAACTCATTGTTTAATCCTCCTTTAATTATATTTCACCACCATTTGGTATTTATTATTTTATCATTTATTTTATTGCCTTTACAAATAATTTTACTTCCTATATATTCAGGTTTGTCTTCTAAAGAATCAAGTTTATTATAACTACAATCAAACCTCCAACCTACATGTTTAGGACTTCCTTTTAAAGATGTGAGTTGATTATGTTCACAATTGAAATTACCAGTAATAATTTCAGGACTTCCTTCTAATGTAATCAGTTTATTATAATTACAATTAAATACCCAACCTACATATTTAGGACTTCCTTTTAAAGATGTGAGTTGATTATGTTGACATTTAAAATCACTAGGCATAAATTGAGGACTTCCTTCTAATGTAATCAGTTTATTATAACTGCAATTAAAATCATTATTAACAAATTTAGGACCACCTATTAATGTTGTAATTTTATTATGACTACAATTAAAACTTTTGTTAATATATTCGAAAGTTCCTATTAGATTAGTAAGTTCATTATAACTACAATTAACATTTCTACCTATAAATTTAGGTAATTTTTCTAAAGTAGTTAATAAATTATGACTACAATTAAAACTTTCACTAACATAATCTGGAGCTCCATCTAATGTGAATAGTCTATTATAACTACAATTAAAACTACCATGTATCATTTTAAATTTAATTGGAATTTTAGTTAATTCTTTATGATTTAAATATACACTTTCAGTTACATTAACAGATAAATCATCATTGATACTATAATTTTCAATACACATAGATTTTAACCAATTTTCTATTTCTTTTCTATTCATTTTTCTATTTCCTTTATTTAGTTATATTTTCAATAACATATTTAATTTCTAAATTTCCTTCATTAAATAAAAAAAAGGGTAATTTGTAATATGCTATATTAGGATGTAAAAATTGAGTACTTTGATTTATACCTATCATATAATGATATTTGTTATCAAAATTAATTACAAAATGAAAAGTATCTTTAGTTATATCTAATAAATCTGCACGTTTATCTTGGTTATTTTTCCATCTTGTTTTTAAATTTTCTATAGCCATATTATCATCCATTTTTATCATTCCTTATTTAATTTTATTTTTATATTTTAGTTATAAGTTCACCTTCACAAATAAATTTTTTTCCTATATATTCAGGTTTATCCTCTAAAGATATAAGTTGATTGTAATTGCAATTATAATTTTCATTTATAGTTTCTGGACCTCCTTTTAGAGATATAAGTCGATTATAACTACAATTAAAACTTCCATTTATTATTTTAGGTGAACCTTCTAACGTAGTAAGTTTATTGTGACTGCAATTAAAATTTCCATTTATTTTTTTAGGTGAACCTTCTAACGTAGTAAGTTTATTGTGACTGCAATTAAAATTTCTATTTATAGTTTCTGGACTCCCTTTTAGGGATTCTAATTGATTATGATCACATTTGAAATCACTATTAATATGTTTAGGACTTCCTATTAAATTAGTAAGTCTATTATAACTACAGTTAACAGTTCTACCTATATATTTAGGTAATTTATCTAAAGAAATTATTGAATTATAACTGCAGTTAAACCTTTCACTAACATAATCTGGAGATCCATCTAATGTAATAAGATGATTAGTATTACAATCAAAACTTCCATTTATTGATCGAAATTTAATTGGAATACTATCTAATCCCATATGATCTAAATATACATCTTCATCTACATCGACAGATAAATCATCATTGATATTATAATTTTCGATATCCATAGATTTTAACCAATTTTCTATTTCTTTTCTATTCATTTTTTGTTATTCCTCCGGTTCTTCACTTGTAAAAAACCATACGTTTAAATATTTTAAATCAGTAACTGGATCACCATTTTTATCAATTATACCATTAGCCATACTTATTAATTCATTTTTCTTTGAAACATGAAAATATTTATTATCAATATTTTTATCTTCATTGCAATCAAAAGAACCTGATAATGGTGTAACATGTTTATACTGATTAGATATAACGTTTATATTACAAGTATTATTATTTACTATTTTTAATTCAATGAAATAATATTCTTTTTTTCCATGTTTATTTTTTACACAAAATTTATTATCTTCTATATATCTCATATCTGAAAATAAATCTTTTTGAATTAAAATGTTACCTTCTATATCTATAACAAGATAATCATCATCTTCATGTAATACAATATAATTATCCAAAATTTTCACATTTAAATATTTTGTTGTTTTATATATTTTTTTAACTTTATTTAAAGTATTTATTTTATATAATGAAATAATATCTTTTTGATATTCGATAACTAAATCATCCTCTTTTAATGTTAACACTGTATAATTACTTTCACCATCTACTTTTATAATTTCTTCAAAAGTGTCATTTGATAATAATCCTGATTTATTATCTTTTTTGATAAAAGTACTATATTTATCATTTTTTGTAACACAACTGATATAACTATATTCGTCTGAAAAAGTATCTGTAAGATAGTTGTATAATTTATAGTTGAAGTTATATCCATCCATTTTATACATTAAATAAACAATATCATTAATATGATAGTTTAAAACTGAAATATCTTTATCAAATGTTTTTATAATTTTTTTAGTTTTTAAATTGTATATATGAGATATATTATTCATATCTTTATATGATATATAATTAGAATTTAAATGTCTAGCTTCTTGTATTTTTTCACCTAAAATATTTTCACCTTTTACATTCACAAGTTCATATTCATTAACATTAGTTTCACATAAAAAATAATCCATTATAATTCTCCTTTAATTTTAAGCATCTTATTCATCTTTTAAATAATTTATATATGAATATTTTAAATCAGCAATTACTCTACCATCTGTATTAATTAAACCTCGAATGTCTTTATATTTATCTTTAATCTTACGTATTTCAAAAACATTATCACTTACTTCTTTGCTTTTTGAATATTCTGTTTTTTCTAATTTTTCAATATAATCACAATCTTTAGATATTTTATTTATAATCTTAAGATTTTTATCTAATATTTCGATAATAAATAATTTATCAGTTTTTCTATCTTTTACTATAAATTTATTTTTACCAATATATCTTATATCAGAATATAAATATTTATGCATTATTATCATACCATCAACATCAAATAATAATACATTTTTATCATCTTTTATTACGATATAATTATCTTTAATATCAATACTTACATATTTATAATCTGATTTATATATCTTTTTAGCTATATGTAAAGATTTAATAACATAAACGATAACATTATTATTATCAGTACGTTCTTCAATAATATCATATTCTGGGTGATCTATAGATTCAATTACAGAAAATTTATATCTATCATAATCGCTATTTATTTTTAAAACTTCTTCAAAAGTATCATTTGATATTAATCCAGTTTTTCCATATAAATCAAGAAATATGCTATATTTATTTATATCTCTATGTTCTATTTGAACGTATTCATTAGAAAATTTGTCTTTAACTAAATCGTATAATTTAACTGTAACATAAAAATCACTTTCTCTAGTTTTTATTTCACAAATATTTTTATAATAATGATTAATTGAAACTTTTTTATCAAATGTTTTAACAATCTCATTAGTTTCTAAATTATAAATATGCCTGTTATTATCTTCTGTTATATATTCCATATAATTTGATGATAAATATTTAACATTTACTATTTTATCATCTATAATTTTTTCACCATTCTCGTTTATAATATCACATGTTTTATCATTATTATGACAAACGAAATATATCATAGTTTTATTCACCTTTTTTATGTTTTACTTCTTTATTTTTAATTAGAATCTTTTGTATACATACAGAATCTAATCTTTCAAAATATCCTTTATAAACATATGTCGGAATTTTGCATTTATTACCGTTTTCTTTAGTATAAAAAAGATCCATTCCATTTTCTCTAAAATTCCAATTACGATTTTTTTCATAATCATCTTCTATAATTTTTTCCACTTCTTCCGCTTTTTCACTTGTTTCAAAGCAATCTATATACTCTATATTTCCAGTAGTTGTACTATCTGAACTACCATTTGTATATAAAATATATAAAAGATATACTTCTTTATTAAGAAATTTATCATCAACTTCTAAATCATAAAATTTAGATTCATTAACTTTAATGGCACCAGAAATATTATGATCAATCCATGAACTACCATCACCAGATCCTTCAGAAGTGTCATAAATATAATGTTTTTCTAAAATTTTTATTTTCATTTTTTAATTCCTTTTTTTTGCATAATTATCTTCAAACATTTTAATAGTCATCTCATTTAGAAAATCAAAATCTGAATAATCATTTATTTTTGATGTTTCAAAAGATATTCTAAATTCATTTTCTATATTTTCACCCATTTCTAAAACTTCATTTAAAGAATAATTTCCTAGTTTTATTTCTTTAATTGTATTTGCATCTTTTAAAGGAAATTCTAATTTTCCTGTTTCTAATAATTCTATTCCTTCAAATAATAATCTTATATAATGACTTGCAAATTTCGTATCATAACCATATTTAAGAACTAATTCTTCCCTATTACTAACTTTACTCAATCTTTCATTTATTTGTTTATAACAAGCATATAATGAATGTGATCTTAAAAAATGTGTATCTGCAAATTCTATATTACTAGATTGAATATTCATATCATTTATCAATTTTCTTTCTATTAATATAGATATTAATTCGTTTTTATAAGATTCATTTTCTGAAATTAATTCATTATATCTATTTACAAATTTTTTGTATAACTTATAATTATCTAATTTGATAATCATTTTATATCTTTGAGCTTTAGCATATTCTCTAAATCTTTCATATATAAAAATTTTAGATAAAAATTTATCAGAATTATTTCTTATTGTTTCATATTCTTCTGAAGATTCTATTATACTTTCATTATTTAAAAAAACCATTTCTAATATATTTGGATTACATTTAGAAGCTAAATTAATAAATTTTTTAAGTTCAAAATATTTAATATCTATTGCATGCTTTGTATTTTTGTTATTTTCATCTTTATCAATTATAGTTCCTTTTTCAGATTCTTCGATTAATCTAGATAAACCATAAACGTATTTTTTATTAGGTAAGAATATACCTCTATAATCTACATCTGAATCAGGTGTTGTAGTTCCATATAATTGTGATCCAGATTTAGAATTTAAAATTATTTTATCAATCAAATCTATTGGTTCTTTCGTATTCGTCATAATTATATGTCCTTTTCAAAGATTCAATATCAGTATCAATCCAAAAATAATTTACCAAATAATTATTTAAAATTGATTTCAATGTATCATTTATTTCATATCTTGTTCTTATTTCATGTTGTAATGCTTCATCTAATTCTAACTTTGATATAGCATTGACTACTTTATCTTTTGTTATTAATTCATTTAATGCTTTATCAAAATTAATTGGATTAAATCCAGATTTATAAAGATTTTTTATTTGATCCATTTCGTCAGTTAAATCTGAACATAATCCTATTTGTTTGCTTGCAAAAGCTGTAGATGGACTAAAAGCTTTTTTATTTATCAATGTAAATATGATTAGTTTTTTGTAAAATGATATCTCGTGCATTTTAATTCTCCTTTTGAAATCTACTTTCAATCAAATCTATTGGTTCTTTTGTATTCGTCATAGTTATATATCCTTTTTAAAGATTCTATATTATCTTCTATAATCCAAAGGTTGTCTGCTAAATCTCTACCAAATGCACTTTCTTCTAATGTTAATTTATTTTTTAATATTTTGTCTTTTACCAATTCATTTAATGCTATATCAAAAACATCTGGATCGAATTCAACGTTAAATAAATCTGGTTTTATTTTTTCCATTTCATTCCATAAAGTTGATCTATCAAACATTTCTGGTATATTTTTAAAAGCGGTAGATTTATTAAATGCGTTTTTATTTATTATAACAAATATAATTAATTTTTTATATAACGATATTTCATGCATTTTAATTCTCCTTTTGAAATTATTTCACTTAGGATAATAACAATATACATTTTGGAATAGTGAAATAATTCTTTTTATTTCATCAGATTTATCTTCTACTGTATCTTTCATCCATAAAGGATTATAATTCATTATTGCAAATGTTTGAGATAAATCATAATCTTTAAAGTCATCTTTTGTTAAATCAACAGCATTTTTGACCCAATGTTCAGTATTTTCAAAAGTAAATCTAAAAATCCCTTCTTCCAGATTTTTGAAATCTTTACATATACCAACAGGACTTAAATCTATACCTATATATTTTTTATGTTCCTTAAAGTAATAAGCTTGTGCTGCATAAGCACAACCTATATCTATAACAACCCAATGTTTTGGAATTGTTATAGATAAGGCTTTATATATTATGTCGTCACAAGTCATACATTCTGGTACTACTTCTATTCTAGCACAATCATCTATTAAAGAAGATTTTATCTGATCTGGATAATTCTTTTGTATTTCATCAAATAAATTATTTGATAATAAAGAATTTAATTTACCTGCATTTTTATTTAAAATACTTAAGATAGTTTTTATTTTCATGGTCGTTTATATATGACAATCTAATACTACTATTAAATCATCATCATTAATAGTATCCCATATTTTATAAAATTCATTATCCCATTCATCTTTATTTTTTTCATCTGTGACCATTGCAAACCATCCCATTTTACCTCTTTCTATCCAATGACCATCTTTTATTATAGCAAAAGGAATAATTTCTGGACTTAATTTTATATCTTTTTTATATGCAAAATTAACCTTATCACCATTTTTAGTTATAAGATTATTATTCCATCTACCACCTATACTATACCAGTCCCATCTACTATCTGGATTATATGTAGAATATTCTTTCCAAAAACCATGCAAAAATATCCACATATTATTATTCCAATCTTTCCCATGTATCTTATATATTTCATCAAAATCTTTTATAGTTTTTGAACTATCAATTGATCCATCTGAAATAAGATAATTTATGAATTTCATTTTATCTTCATCAGTTAAATCTTTAATAAAATATTCTTCTACTTGCATATTTTCATCAAATTTAGACATAACATCAGCAATATATTCATTGAATCTATCGTCTTCTTTTTTTGGAACTACAATATATGTTAAAAAATGGCTCATTTTTTATCCTCCAATTAATTATTATAATAAAAGTTTTTTCATATCAAATATATTACTAATATATTTGGGTTTGAATATTGCAGTTATATCATTAGTTATTTTAAAATACATTTTTCCATCTGGATCTATAGATTGAAGATTTTCAAAAGAAATTAATATTTCTTCATTATTTCTTATGGATTTTGGTTTAGGTGTTAATATAAATTCTTCTTCATAATACTCATTATCATCATCTTCTTCTTTTTCATTAGTATTATTTTCATTTATTCTAATCCACAATTTATCATATTTTTCACTAGATAAAGGATTACCTTTAAAATTATTAGGGGTACAATAATCAATAATTTGGTTATTTTTAACATATGTAATATCATATTCTAAATTTTCGTTATAGGATTTGTCCGGTTTAATATTCATTATCGATAAGACTTCTTCTAAACTTTCATCATACAAATTCAATTCTCTTACTAACTCTACTAACATATCATAAGAAAAATCTTGTATAATTGTAGGCAGTTTACTTATCTGGTCTTTAAGTGTAATATTTTTAAGATTATCTTCACAATATTCTTTTATCACATCATCGGACAATTTATAGTATCTTAATAGATACCTTATTCTTCCAGGTCTATTAAAGAATGTATTTAAAATTTTATATTCATTGTTAGCAGTGAGCAAAAATAATTTTTTAGTGCTTACTGTACCATCCAATATACTTAAAAGTGAAGATTGTTCTTTGTAGTCATCGTAAACTTTTTCAAATTCATCAAATATAATAATAGCTTCATCTTCTATATCCAAAAGTGATGTTATGAATTCTTCTCCGGTAAATGGAGAAGATATTATAATGGTTGGAATGTTATTGGATATACCTTTTTGTGATAAAAGTTTTGTTAATAGTGTTTTACCAGAACCTTGGTTACCTACCAACAATGCGCCTATACTTTTATCGGTTAGTTTAAATGTGTTCCATATTCTATCAGATGTTCTATGGATATCGCCATATAATTTATCTGGTATTGAAAAGGGTTCAGTTTGCTCGTAGTAATACTTATTACTTCTTGCGTCAAAATTTAATTGATAAACTGCTGGAGGTAATTTATGTATAATCGATGAAGCATTTATAGAAAAATATTTGTTGCCTTCTATGAAGAAATTTTTGTTCAATTTAATTCTCCTTTAGTTTTTATCTTTTATTAATATTTTTTGTATTACTACAGCTTCTAAATCTTCAAAATATCCTTTGTAAATATTAGTAGGAATTTTAGCTACATTGCCATTTTCTTTTCTATAGAATAATCCCGTACCTTCTGGTTGAAAACTATATATAGGGCTTCGTTTATAATCATATTCTATGATTTTTTTTACTTCTAATGCCTTATCATAATTTTTAAATACATCTAAATATTCAATATTTCCACTGGAAGCTCCAAATGAATCTCCTGTTTCGTACAAAATATAAAGAAGATATACTTCTTTATTTAGAAAATCATCATTTACTTCTAAATCAAAATATTCTTTTTCTTCGACTTTAATGGCTCCTGTAATGTTATGTGTAATTTTAGCACTCCAATCGCCGTATTCTTCACCTGAATCTTCATAATCGTTTTGTATATCGTTTAAAATTTTTATTTTCATTTTTAGTTCCTCCCTTTAATTAATTTATTTTATATATTAATTATATCATAAAGATTTTAGTTTGTCAAGCGTTATATTATGGTATCTCCTCAAAAATTTCTTTAAATATTTCATCTTTACAAGGGTAAATAACATCTTTATCAATCTCAGCAATAATCCAATCACCTAAATCATAAATGTAAATATGACCTTCAGATGTTTTATATTCAAATGTTCCGTTTTTATATATCGTAATATATTTTTCAATACCTAATTTTCTCAAATCATTTTGAAAGGATATAATATCTCCTGTCCATTGAATAGCAGTTATTGTAAGCAATTTTCTCTTATATTTTTTAAGCATTTTAATTTTCCTTATTTTATAATTATATTATACCATTAAAATTTTACTTTGTCAAGCGTTATTCATATTACTCCACTGATACATATTTTAGTTTTTTTAAAACTATGGAATTTACTATAACATTTTATAATTGTCTGGTCAATGTTTTTTGAACTTACCAGAGATAAACCATATAAATATGCTTTATCTCCAGGATTTTTAGTTTTATTTTTGAAAATTTTAACTAATTTTTCTTTTTGTATATGTTGTTTTATATTATCTTGATGGAAACTATATAAGACAAAAGTAACCAAACCTATTATAAATGATAACATAATAAGAATAAAACGTAAATTATAATACTTATCACCTTTATAATATTTAAAAGATAATAAAAAACATATAAACAATGCTATTGCAATACCTAAAGTAATAAACATAATTTCTCTCCTTATAATTTCTTTAATGTGGTAAATATATGTAACAATGGTGATATTCCAAATATCAAACCAACAATCTTAATAGAAAATAAAATAATAATACCAGCAAATACTATACCAAAAATCGCACTGAAAACATATATGAAAATTATAATCAAAACAGTCAATAGCGATTTTAGTATCGGATAACAATTTTTCATTATTTTTCTCCTATTGTTCTGTAATATTCCTCTATAATTTTCTGATTAGGTTTACTTTCTCTATACCTTGGAACTTCATATCCATCATCATCTACGTATGATGAATTTTCTATCTCTATAATTTTATCATTATATTTTTTCATAACAAAATCGGTTGTAGATGTGATGTTTAAATCGATTTCACAGGGGTCTTTCAATTTATAAAACCCCTCTGAATAGTAAACTTTAGTTTCTTTACCGATATAGGAAGGCATTAAAAACAAATTATCGTAAATCATTATAATTCTGTCATCTTTCATTTTAAAATATCCTCCGTTTTTCATTTATAAAGTTCAAAAGGTTTTACAGTTTTAGTTATTTTTAAATTATCGTCCATATAGATAACCATTACTTCACCATCTTTAACTAAAGCAACACTATAAATATTTAAATTAGGTAAATGTATGATTTCTATCTCGTCGAACACATATCCTTTATTGATTAATTTTTCTTTTATTTCTTGTTCTATCGTTTTCTTATTCACTGGTGTTAAAACATCAATAAAAGGTTCATCATCATTAAATAAACGTGCTTTATAAACTATATTCCTATTGTCAGTAAATAAGTATTCTATTTTCATATTGTTAAAAATATATCCTTCATCAATTAACTGTTCTTTTATTTTTTCTTCTATATCCATTTTAAAATATCCTCTGATTAATTTTGTCAATTTGTTGAGTTCTTTCAATAACTCTTTTTTCTAACATTTCCTTTAATTTAATAAAAAAATCAACTCCCTTTTCTTGCAAAATTCTTTGTGTTTTATATTTTTCACCATTTATTTTAATATAATATATGTAATGGGATATAAAACTATCATCACAATAAATATTAATTTCATATTTGACATTATCAAAAATCAGTTCAAATTTATTATCATTTAAAATAAATAAAATTCTTAATAAATTATGTGTAATTTTATTTAATTTATTTATTTTTTCAAAATAATTTTTTGTTATTTTTTCAGCATTTTTAATTTCAGTTTTTTTAGATATTAAGTTTTTTATTTTTTGATTCATATCCATTTCAAATAACTCCTCTTATATTTTAAAGTAAAATCCAATCTTTTGCTAACATATCACATTTAAATAAACAATATGCCTGTTTCCTTTCTTTCCAACCTATATTTGGATTAGGATATTTTTTATTTATTAAACAAATACTTTCTGTCCAATCTTCTCTTTTTGCTTCACCTTCATTAAAAAGAATATGTATCAATACTTGATTAAAATCTACATATTCCACATATTCTTTTTCCACATATTCTTCATAAATATCTTTGTCATCATTATAATAATCTACATCAAAATAAAGACTTAAATATTTAAAAAATCCTGGATCTTTACTATCTATTAAATTATCATTGTCGTCTAAATAAATATATTTTTCTGGAACCCAATCTTTATTTCTTATTTTTTTGTGCTGGAATAACATTTTTAAAGCTTGTTTACTATTCATTTTAATTTCTCCTTTAAAAAATGGCTGCCACGGTTGGACTCGAACCAACATAAGGCTGATTAACAGTCAGCTGCATTACCACAATGCTACATGGCAGTAAACTTATTTAACTAAACTCAATTCCTCAGAATATTCATCCTCTAATGTATATCTTAAATATGTAAATATTTTGTTATAAATCTCAAGCAGATGTGAAAAATAAAGTTTTTTATTAAAGTCATATTTACCTGTAAGCAAAGTATCTAAATTCCTGATGTAATATTCGTCTGTGTATTCTTGATTTTCAAGGGATTTAATAACACTATCTATGGTAGCGTTTCCAAAAAAATCTTTATTATCGTCTATAATCTTTTTAACTACACCTTTTACTTTCTTAATGAAAGTTTGATTTTTAATGGTATCATCCACTATTTCAGTATTATCTATTATTTCTTTTAATTCTTGAATGTTCATTTTGTTGCCTCCTTTAATTAATTAGTTAGTTTATTTACTTTATGTATTAATTATACCATAAAGATTTTACATTGTCAAGACTTATTTTCAATATATTCAATAAAACTTTCATCATTCTCCATTACTTCAAAAAGTATATTAAAAGTAGTCTTTGGACAGTCTATTAATTCATATTCTCCATTTTTATATCTAATAAAATCCTTATATAAATTGTCTTGAATTTTTTTGAGTTTTTTAAGATATGATTTTGGGAGTGGTGTTTTTTTCATTGGTTTACCCATTTGTAATTTTAAAATATTGTTGAACAATATCAGATACTATAGCCAATACTTTAGTACTATATTGGATATCAGATGAATCATTCTTGTCTGATATTATTAATATTCTTTTAATCATATCATCTAATAATAAAGCTTTATGTTTAATAATAATATCTTGTTTATTTTTATCTTCGTAAGAATTTATTTCTGTTTCATCTGGGTTTACTTCATATGTTAAATTATTTAATTCCATTTTATTTCTCCTTTAATTAATTTACTTTATGTATTAATTATACCATAAAGATTTTACATTGTCAAGATTTATTTTCAACTTTTTTAAAATTATTTAAAGTTACTTGTAAAACAATCCATCCTATAAAAGATAAAATATCATATACTATTACAGAACCAAACAAACCATATAACATAAAACCAGGTAATTTAATAAAATAGATTAAAGATATTATTATTATATTGCTAATAAGTGAAGGCAATACATGATGATATCCTTTAATATAAAGTTCATTTTTGCTATCAAATTCTATTAATTCTTTAAAAACAAAAAATTGGTTGGATATACTTAAAAAATAGAATATAAGTAACATTAATATCGTTGTCTTATTTGCCGTCAAATCATATTCATATCCAATCATACTAAAAAAAGTAAAAACTAATAAAGCAACTAAAATACCTTTTACAACTAATGTTTTGTTCATAATCATTTTCTCCTTTATTTAAATTTTAAATTAAAATCCAATTCGTAGCGTTTAAATCTTCTTTATTTAATAAATCTATAGTAGTTCTGTTATGTATTATAGTTTCTCGCATTAAATAACCATCTTTATTTAAAAATACAGTTGTTAGCTGATTATCTTGGTTTAATCTTTGTGCTTTTCCACCATTTAAAATGTGTTTTAATACTTCATTAAACTCAACAAATTTGACACATTCGCTTTCAATATATTCTTCCCATAAAGCGTCATAATAAAAAGTAAAAGTAGCACATACATGGTCATTGCCATAAACAAAATTACCTTCTTCATCTAATTTGATATATACATCTTTTTCTGGTAACCATTTTTTATTTCTTATTTTTTTACCTTCCAATAATAATTTTAATGCTTCTCTCGTATTCATAATAAATCTCCTTTATTTAAATTATTTAACTCCCTAAAATAAATATCCTTCTCAGATAGTTTCTTAAACTCTTTCATTTCGCCTTCAAGATTATCATATTCCTTCTTAAGTTTATTTAAATTATCTTGAGTCAAATTCCAGATAGGAATATTCAATAGATAATCATAACCACCGTTCACTTCCGAAAATTCTTTTTTTAATAAATTTATTATATCTTCTTTTGTATTATCTTTAAATTTAATTTTGCCAGATATAACATCTTCCAGAAATTTTATCTTATTCTTTAACTTGTTTAATTCCAATAAAAATTTATTAATCTGGTAGTCCTGGTATTTTCTTGTGTATTCTAATTTTAACTCTATGAATCTATCTAATAACTCTTGAGCATTCTTAAAAACTACTATAGAATTAGTTTCATCTATGCAAGTAAAGTTTTCTGTTATGGTAGTTTCTAATTTAAGTTTATTATACCAATCCCCTAAACTATCTATCTTGGAAAATGATTTTACTATGAATTTAAACTTTTTATTTTTAGTATCTGATAAATCTTCAAAATTCTTAATTACTTTCTTATCTTTTAAATCGTTTAAAACATTCAAATAATCATCTAAAGAATACTTTCCATAAGGTAAATCCGATATTAAAATCTCTGTTTTGGAATATAACTCTATCTTGCCCCTAATAATCCATTGATTTATATTTTCTCCCTTTAAAACTGTTCCTTGAAATTCAGGAAATTTTGGAGTATCGTCAAAGTTTTTAGTTTCTCCCTTTATATATTTTATTATTTTCTTAATATCTCTTGGTAAGATTATTTGAGCAAACCCTGTTGAGATACCTTTGGATCCATTAACCAATATAAGTGGAATTATAGGGATATAATAGCGTGGTTCTATATCCTTACCCTCTAATTGTTGTTTTAATAGTAAAGAGTTATACTCTTTAGGAAAAAGGGTTTCTAAGTATTCTGGTGCATTTCCTTTACAATATCTTGGTGCAGCTGCATTAGTTAATAGACGTGAACCAAAGAAAGATTTCTTTGAAAAAATAGGTAAGTTATTATTAAAATCTTGCCCCATATTCACAATAACTCCCATTAAGGAAGTAGGAGTATGTTCATAGGAAGTTTCAAGCGTTATAAGGTTAGCAAGGTTATCTACTCTCATCGGAGTTGATATTTTATTTTTTAATAGAATATGTAAAACTTTCCTGGATGCTTCTTTCTGACCGTCTATATAGGACGAAAGAGAGCGTATATTATCATAGATGGCGTAAGGTAGGGTATTGTTATTGATAAAATTTTCTATTTTCATTGTTTAATTTCTCCTTATTTTTTATGGTCTTGAAACAAAAGATAATATCCATCTACTAAATCGTTTCCATCCAAATTAAATGTAACATAGTCAATAAAATTAAAGTATTTTTCATTTTTTTTAATTTCATCTTCACATTTTTCTAAATTTTTCAATATAATTATTTTAACATTTTTTATAACTGTAAGTATGGAATAATTTCTACATTTTAAAGAACAATAATTTGATACTATAGATTCTGTATCTCCGTTTTCGGTATATTCATATCCAGTAACAACTTCATATCCTTCATTTTCCTTATACTCTTTACCACACCATTCGCATTTCATTTTTAATTTCTCCCTTTAGTATCTTTCATACTCAAATCTATTATAAAATTCTCTAATTATTCTTTTAACATCTGATTGGGATAATTTTATACCATAATTGGTAAGGTTAAAATATTTTTCTTGATAATGTGTTTTAGAATCTTTTAAACATTCATCTAAATGTTCATTAGGAGTAATTTCAATACCATCAGGAATATTTTTTAAATCGTCTATAGTAGCAAGAATAAAATCAGTTCTGCAACCTACGGAGCAAAAGTTTAATTTTACTTCTTCCACTAAACCAGTAAATTGATTGTAATTATAATTAATTACAATACTATACACTTCATCTTCTTCAAAATAATCTCCACAAAAATCGCATTTAATCATTTTTTAATTTTCCTTTAATTTGACATTTTTCAATACAAAGATAGAACAAGCAAAAACCGCAACACCTAAAAAGTTTATTAAAAAGATTGGAATTGGAAAATAGTTTCCATTGTAAAATGCTAAAAGCATACCAGTTACGAAAAGGAATACAAAAAGGAATGAAGTGATTATTATTTTTACTATGGTTTTCATTTTAGTTTCTCCTTTAATTAGTTTATTTACTTTATGGTTATATTATACCACAATAAATTTAGTTTGTCAAGCATTATTTTAATTAGTTTCTTTCCTTTTAATATTTTTAAATACAAAGATAGAATAACCAAAAACTGCAACACCTAAAAAGTTTGGAAGTGGAAAATAGTTGCCCTTAGAAGATGCTAATAATATACCTGTTACAAAAAGTATTGAAGCGATTATTTTTACTATGGTTTTCATTTTAGTTTCTCCTTTAATTAGTTTATTTACTTTATGGTTATATTATACCATATTAAATTATGTTTGTCAAGTGTTTTTTTACGATAAAACAATATTTCTTAAAATTTTAATACACAAAATAGTCCATAAAATACTAAAAATTAAATAAAAAATATCTGTGTAAATGATAAATTTAATTAAAATATTTGATAAAAATAAATTAAAATATATAATTAATTCGCTTGTTATACCAATAAAAACACATAATATATTAAAAACAAAAGACGATTTAAAAGTTATTATAATAGTTTTGAATGTTTTTGTCTTTTTAAAAACGTCAAACCATTCTTTTCTATCCATTGAAAAAATTATGAATATTCCAATTATAATAAATGCAGAGAAGGATATACCGAAAATTATCAGTAAATTTGAAATAATTTTTATCAAATTTAAAAAATTTGTAGCGTAAATAATAAATGCTAAAAACAGAAAATATGATATAAAAAAAGTTACTATAGAATTTTTTATTATATCATTAATTGGAAAATATTTTTTCATTTTTTTCTCCTTTAATTTTAATGTAAATACAGCGACCGCCGCAGTAAATTAAATAAAATTAATAAACCGGAGCGGTCCCCGAGCCAACACTACCTCGTTTGGTAGAGTGACAAAAGTTTTATTTATTTGTTTAAAATTTGTTTTTTATGTTTGATTCTATATGTTTTATAAATCTTTTAAGATGATCCGGTGTCATTTCGTTAATTTCTTCTTTTACGGCATTTATTGTTGATATATTTTTTATATTATTTATTTCTCTTAACCATAATTCGGAGTGTTCATTTTTATCCCTAATATATAAATCGATTATATAATCTCCTGTTGTAAATATTTCGTAGTTATATTTATTTAACATTTCAATTAATTTTTCAAAATTTGTCATGATATTCTCTTTTTTTTAATTTACTTTATATATTAATTATACCATATAATTTTTAATTTGTCAAGTATTTTTTATAATATATATTTTAAATCGCTGATTGAATTAATTATAACACTTATCTGGTCAAATTCATCAAATCCTGGAAAATTAAAACGTGTACACATTATTTTTATTATTTTTTCAGATATATTTTTACCAGGTCTATTTTTATTATTATATAGTAATATTTGATAATCTGTTAAGAATACAATAGCTTTCTTTTCATATTCTTTGGATTTAGGTATTTGATTCAATATTCTTCTTCTGGATTTTCTACTTAAATTAGTAGCATCTAAAATAATAGATTTATTTAATTTTAAATTATTGTTTATAATCTTTTGATATTCTTGGTCTATTTGTTTCTGGTCACAGGATTTCCATTTTTCGGTATAGTTTTCTCCAGTACCATATTTTTCAATCAAATCATCTCTGCATATGACAACTTGGTTATTTTTTTCAAAAATAGATTTGTTTTTATCAATATAGGTAGATTTACCGGATCCAGGAGGACCGATTAGTAAAGTTATAGATTTTTCTTTTCCTTCATCATTTTGAGAATGAAAAGGAACAAATTGACTTATCAAATCATCTTTTTTAATAGGTTCTTGTGTAATATTTTCAGCAGTTTTTCTACCTAAAATATCGATATTAACACAATCCAAATAAAAATTTAAAAGTTCCACATCTTTAAATCTTTTAAGAAAATCTTTAACATTTTGCTTATTCCTTAAAGTTGAAAATAAATCATCGTGCCATGATATAATAATTAAAAGATAAATTAAACTAAATTTTGAATAAGGATAATATTTTAAGATAAGATTTATCGATTTAAAAACAGATAAACCAGGATGTCCAAAGAAAACAAGTCTTGATATACCATCTTTATTATTTTCTTCTCTTTTTGTTTCTATTTTTCCTATATCGTGAAATAAAGAAAAAAGAATTTCTAAATCGTTTTCGGATTGTTCAAGGCAAAGTTCTATATGGTTCCAAACACTTCCTTCTAAATGATAAGGATTTGGTTGTCCTTGGTAGTAATGCTCACAATTTTTTAAATCCTCAATTAATTGAGGATTCTCAAGTTTAAATCTTTTTACTAATTCATTATTCACCATTATTCTCCTTAATAATGTTCTCTATCTCTTTTATTATATCGTTTGGAATTTCTTCAAAATTCCAGAAACTTCCAAATTTATAACCGCAAACAGGACAAGGTTCGGAAGGGTGTTTTTCATAACCGTCTTCTTCCCAACCTAAAGCTCTTTGGTGTTCGCAACCAGGGTGAAAATCGTTTAGGTGATATTTCTTCCAGATATTATAAATGGTTTCTACTTTTTTATCGTTTTTGAAAAACTCATAAATTTTATCGATGTTTTGACCACCGCAAATCCAATCGGTATGTTGTGAATTCCAAATACTTCCTACTGCTGAAAATACTTTACCCTTTTCAGTATCTTTTAAGTTTATTTCTATTTCTATTTGATTAATTTTTCTACCTGTTCCGTTATAATCTATCTTACCTAAATTTAATGTTGTTTTCATTTTGTTGCCTCCGTTTTTTTTAATTCTTTTTTTAATTTTTCTTTTAATCCTTTCAATTTTAATTTATATACATATAGTTTATATGCCCATTCTTTTTCATGACGATTAGCATCTAAAATCAATGATTCTAATTCTTTAATATCTTCTTCTTTTGTAAATTCTTTGTTTAAACTTTCAAAATTTTTAATTTCATTTTCTAATACAAAATTCAATAAAGATGTAAATATCTTATTATAAACATTTAAAATATCTGGAACTGAATATTCATTTGTTAATGAATCATATTGCTTCAAAAATAAACTCTCTTGTAAAATTTTAATATAATCTTCATCATCATATCTCTTATTTTTAAGGAAATTAGTTAAACTTTCTGTATTAGCAAGTTTAAAAAATATTTTTCCATCTATAATACTTTTAATAATGTTTTTTACATCTTTAATAGATTTTTTATTTTTGATGGTATCATCTTCTATTTTTAAATCGTCTATTATCTTTTTTAATTTTTTGATATCCATTTTAGTTTCTCCTTTAATTAGTTTATTTACTTTATGGTTATATTATACCATAATAAATTATGTTTGTCAAGCAGACAATCCATTTATTTTACTATCAATACTATAATTCACTAATGAATTGCCCTTACAGTTTAATTTACCTCCTATCTCTCTTGGGGTATCTTTTAAATTCACAAGTTTATTAAATTCGATATGAAAATTTTTACCTATTTTTACAGGACAACCATATAAATCTGTAATTTTATTGAAAGCACATATAAAATTACCGTTTACAAGAACAGGACTTCCTTGTAATGAAGTTAATTTATTGAAACTACAATCAAAATGCCTACCTATTTTATTTGAAGCTCCTTCTAATGACTCAATAGAATTTGAACTACAATCAAAATCCCTTCCAACTGTTAATTTTTTAGGAGCTTCTTTTAAAGAAGTTAATTTATTAAAACTACAATTAAAATCTCTACCTACTTTTTTTGGACAATATTTTAAAGAAGTGATGTTATTATAGCTACAATTAAAATCTCTACCTACTCTTATAGGTACACCTTTAAGACTTGTTAAATTATTCAGAGTACTACAGTTAAAATCACCACTTACTTTTATAAATTGCACTGGTATATTATCTAAATCTTTACCACTCAAATCAACATCACCTTTAACATTGATAAAAAGGTTTTTAGGATTAATAGTATAATTTGTGATACCCATTAAATCTAACCATTCCTTTACCTTTTCAGGAGTATTTAATTTTTCTTCATTCATAATTTATTTCTCCTTTCTTTAATTATTTTATGGTTATATTATACCATAAAAATTTTAGTTTGTCAAGACTTATTTTCATTTATAATTTTTAATAATTTATTTCTTGATTTGTTCGTAAACCCTTGCTTAGGATCTGTTGTTACCGTAAATCTTTTTTGATTTATTGAGAAAAATTTATTTACATCGTCTATAATAATGAATTTATCTATATTGTTTTCTTTTACAAACAATTCTATTTCTTTACCTCTCGTCTCTACAGGATGTTTTATGAATTTTATAGTCGGTGTTACTCCTAATATATGTTGTCTAATATCTTCTGAAAAATTTAATTTTAATTCTTTTATTGTTTGGATATTTTTCCAGTTTGACGATATTACTATTTTCCATTTACCTAAAAATGGTTTTATGGTTTTTTCTATAAAAGGAAGTTTACAAAATTCTATATCTTCATCACAACCATCTGGATGTGTAACACCATCAAAATCTAAGAAAAATATATTTATAATAATTATATTATACCATATAAAAATATCTTTGTCAAGTGTTTTTTTTTTTAATTTGCACTTAAACTATTTTCTGCAATTATAAGTTCTCCTTAATTGCATTTCCCATAATTATTTAAAAACTCCTCAAATAAACAGATATAATAATCTCCTGGTATTTTAAACAACATCTCCATTTTATCTAAATTTTTATATTCTACCCTTGATTGTTGAAAAAATGCAAAAATAGGAGTTCTACTACCTCTAAATACTAATAAAGGTTTTAATTTTTTAATATTTGCTTGTGGAATACATTGGAGTTTATATGTAACCATTAATGGCATTTTAGGGTTTAAAATCTGTTTAAGATTTAACTCCCCTAAATTGTCCCATTTCTTACACTCGATAGAAAAAGGAAATAAGTTTTTACCTAAATTTAAAGATATATCTCCGTCATCAGAATTGGTTGAACCTGAATTTGGATTTCTTTTTACTCTTAAATCAGAATTTAATTTTAGATTTTCTTTATATTCTGGATAATTCTCTAACAGAAAATCGTTTATCAAATCTGCAACTAAATCTTCAAATCCCTTTCCTTTTGATTTTTTTGCTGACATATTTTAACTTTTTTAAACGTTTAAGTTCTTTTAAGTTTTTCTCTCCAATACTATTTGCTACATAGTTATTTATGATAGGAAAATCTTGTAAATTAGTATATTCAGTATCTAATGAATATGTGTTTTGTGTAAATGTAACATCGATAAAATAATCCACTTCTTTTAAACTACCTTTAAAATTGAAATGGTCTAAATTTTTTTTATCTTTTTTATTTAAAACTACATATTTGTTTAGAATTAAAAAGTCTATTTTTTCTGGAAAATCTTTAAAACTACCTAAGTAATTTATATTAAGATTACAAAAATTTAAATGGTTATTAGGAAATTCAAATAAATTACCTATACATTCTAATCCTATATCAATTTCATTAATTTCAAGAATATTGTTTACTTTAATTTTTTCAGAATTATCTAATATATATATTGTTATTTTATCATCTATATAAAAATAGAAATTATCATAAGTCAAATTTTCATTAAAAGGAGGTAATTTACAAATTTTATTAGTAGTAAAAAATTTCAAAAAATCTCTGGTAGTTTTAAATACATATATAGGGCTATCATTATAAAATTTTTCTAAATAAACATCTTTATCAAAAAAATACTTGTTTGATTGTGTTTTAAAATTCTCAAAAATATTTTTATTAAAATCTTTTAGAAATTCTTTTACCTGGTCTTGTATATACTCTGGAAAATTACCATATTCAGGAAAACTTGGATAAAATAAAATTTCTCCGGTTTCTTTACTTTTGATTGGATATATTAATAATCTACCGTGTGGTTTTTTTATTTTAACATCGTCTTCATCTACCAGATAAGCTGCAAAAGTTAATCCTCTTAATAAATCGTATAAATTTTCTGGTATATAATATTCATTTATAATATTATCATATATGTTTAAACAAGAGTTCCAGTTTCTTTTATATGATAATCTTATAAGGTCTATAGGGTTTCTTGTAAATACTACTTTAGTATTCGAATAATCTCCTCTCTGAGGGTCGTTTACAAATAAAGACAATAATTTCTTGTTCTTTATGAATTTAGACAGTTTATAAGTATTTTTTGAATCTTTATACTTAACTGTTCCTTTTTCATAATCTAATATTTTTATTTTATTCCTTTTAGCAAAGGATTGTATTTTTTCAGGAACCGATATTTCCGGTTTCTTGGAATGGTCTATATTTAAAGATATTCTATCTTTGTCTCCGAAAAAAGTATCTAATCCATTATTAGGATTGAAATACATTTTTTTGGTTTCTCTTGTGTATTGAATTAAAAATTTAAATTCTTTACTCATTAGTTTTCTCCTTTACCTTAAATATTCAAATTTTTCCCTAACATTATTCAATATAGTATTAAGTGTCCATCTTTTAATATACTTGCGTTTCTCCTTATCATAAAGTAAATTATCATAAGCAAACTCTCTTGTTTCAGGATTAGAATATAAAAGACTTCTAAGGTCTTTTATATCTATTCTAAAAAAATTAGCAAGTGTTTCTTGCGCTTGGTCTAAATTTAGACCGTCCTCTATCATCATAATATTTAACATTTCAGCATATAGTTTTTCTTTAGTTTCGCATTTTTTCATTTTTTTCTCCTTTTTCATATTGAATTTGAATCAAAATTACCTTTGTATTCTATTATATACTTTTTTCTTTCATCTGTCAAGTCTTTTTTACCCCATAATTCTAAATACTTTTTCAATTCTTCTTCGGAATTAAATTCAAAATCCTCTATTTTAAGAATATCTTTTGTAAGTTCTCCTTCGTCCCAGGATCCTAAACCTTTAAAATATTTAACATAATTATTTGTAGAATTTTTTAAATCAGAATAATCATATATAACATTCACAATTTCCGATTTCTTTCCATATTCTATGGCAATGGGAGTTTTGAGTATTTTAATTTTACCCTTATTTAACTCATCTAACAAATACATATAGAAAAATATTAATAATAAGAAAGTAATATGATATCCGTCTAAATCCGCATCCGTTGCTATTACTATTTTGTTATATTCCTCGTTTTTTATAACAGAGTAAAGGTTACTTAATTCCTTATTATTAATTATATCTTTCTCAAGGCAATTTAAAGGTACTCCCTGTACTTGAAAATATCCTGAATTAGTTCTACCTAACAAGGATGCTAAAGAGTTCTTAGCAGAATCTCCTTCACATACAAATAGAAATTCTTTTGATTTGGTTGCAGGAAGATATTTAGAATCTCTTATTTTTACTTTTGATTTTTCAAGTTTATCTAAATTTTTCCTGGATAGAAATTCTTCTTTAAGTTTATAGTATTCTAAAATGTTATCTGTTATTTCTTTATTTTTAAGTATTCTGGAGATAAATTTATCAAGGTCAATATCTTTTAAATAATCTGATATTTCTTTATTAGAATTGGATATATCCGTTTTTAACTGACTATTGTTTTTGATATTTAAGAAATTCCTACCCATAAAAACGATATTAAGTTTAGATTTAATATCGGAAGTTTTAAGATTAAACTTTTTAAACTTATCTTTTACAGAATCCGATATTTTATTTAAAATATACTCTATATGTGTTCCTGAATTTATCTCAAGACCGTTAATATATGAATATATTTTTGGAGTATCTTCGAAGTTTGGTAATATACCTATTAGTATATTATTATCATCTTTGGAAGCAATAAATTCTCCTTTAGTGTCAAAATAGTTTAGAAAGTTTTTAACTATTATTTTTTCATTATTAAAAAGGAATTTAATCTCAGGATATAAAAATGCTAAGTTTAATACCCTGAATTTCAATAAATTTATATGAATATCTGATATTTCAGTAAGTCCGAACCTTTCCAAATCAGGATAAAATTCTACTTTGGTAAATGGTTTGGAGTTATTTTTAGATATTGATTCTGTAAAATTCCAATTAGAACCTTTGTTTATAAATTCAACAGTATATTGCTTACCAGAATTTACAGTAGTTCCTGTAAAAATTTTAGAATAAACATTAGTAAGAAATGAACCTACTCCATTCTTGCCTATAACTTTAGAATTATCATTGAAATTAGTACCTGAACGTGCAGAAGACCAGGCTATAAAGGGTAAATAGTGGTCTCCCTTTTTAACGATAGGAATACCTCTTCCGTTGTCTTGGATAGATACTTTAGTGGAAGATATATCTATTGTAATTTTTGAAGATGAATTAGCAGATTTGATAAGTTCATCTACAGCATTATCCAAAATTTCATTAATAATTTTAAGAAGTCCAGGCGAATATTGGACTTCTTGAAATTCAAATTTATTATTGTTTATTATCCATTTTGGTTGTGTAGATAATTCAGTGGATCCGATATACATATCTGGACGTAAAAGGATATGTTCTCGGTCATTGAGAATTTTAAATTCATCATTCATTTATTTTCCCTCTTTTATTTTAACTTATTTTTGTTCTTTCATTGTAATTTAGAATAGGTATCTTTTAAAGTTTTTAGTTTTGTTATAGTATTATTAATTGTTTTTTCGTAAACATCTAAACTATTTTCTAAATAATCGATTGTTTTATCAAATCCTTCATTTTTAATATAATCTAATTTTTTAATATCTTTTTCAGCATAAGCATTTTTAAGACTAACATAAAATTCAAGTAAATATTTTAAAACATCATATTTATCTAAATTTTTATCTGTATCATTAAAAACTCTTTTTAGTTCTTGAATTATTTCTTTTATATCATCGTTTTTATCTTCATTTAAATTTAAATTTTTCAATAAATCGTTGATTTTACCCATCTTTTAAAATCTCCTTTTAAAAATTAATTTAATATATTACCATATTTTGCCTCTAATTCCTTTTTCTTTTTAATTTCTTTAAACTCTTTTATAGTTATATTCTTACTTTCACAATACCTTTTAAGTTCTATATGTTTTTTGATTGCTCTAAATATTTTTTTAGATATCCAGTATAATCCATAGAAAACTCCAAAAAGAATTGCTAAAACAAAAATAAAACTTATAAAATTTTCAAAATTATTGTTTTCATTATTGGTGTTCATTTTAAATCCTTTTTTTTTTTTAATTGTTAAATTTTTTCACCTTGAAGAAAAAGTGATATATTAAGAAAATGTATTATATCAAAAACATTTTTATTCAAATTATCATCATGGGCATTTTTAATAAGTTTTTTTAAATTTTTAATCAAATCTCTCTTTTCTTGTGGTGTAAATTCTTCATTTAAAGTTTTTGCTAACTTATTCATTTTAATATCTCCTTATTTATTATGGTATAATTATACCATTAAAAATATATATTATCAAGTATTTTTAATCGTCTTCGGTGTTACCATTGATTTGACCATTTACTTTGGTAGTAAGTTTTTCGTCTTTAATATCAGGATTACCATAATAATTAAAAGACCATCCAACTTTTTCTGGAGCACCTTTCAGTGTTTTTAGATGATTAAAAGTACAATAAAAATCTCCTCCTACTATTCTTGGAGAATATTCCAAATTTTCTAATTTATTATCAGTACAATAGAAAGACCCTCCAACTTTGGTAGGAGAACCTTTTAAAGATGTTAATTTATTCATTGAAATTATAAAATCTCCATTTACAACACCAAACTGAACAGGTATTGTAGTTAATTGTTTATTAATTAAACTTACATCTCCTTTAACATTAACAATTAAATTAGATGAAATAGTATAATTTTGAATTTCCATTTCATCCAACCATCTTTGTACATCTTCTTTGGTTTTTAATGTGGTTGTTTCGTTTATGAAACTTTTAAATGTTTTCATTTTAATATCTCCTTATTGATTTTATGGTATTATTATACCGTTAAAAATTATATTTGTCAAGTATTTATTTTACAAATTTTCCTTTTACCTTACCGTCATAATCATAATCTTTTATAGGATTATCAAAACAATATAAATCTCCGCCTATATACTTAGGCGCACCTTTTAAATCTTTAAGTAAATTATGAGAAACATTGAATCTTGCTGCTACTTTGTCCGGTCCTCCTTCTAAAGAAGTTAATTTATTATTATTACAAGCAAATGAACCATTGATTTCTTTTGGAGAACCTTTCAAAGATGTTAATTTATTAAAAACACAATAAAAATTTCTACCTACTTTAGAAGGAGAATTTTCCAAAGAAGTAAGTAAGTTATCACTACAACGAAAATCTCTTTTTACTTCGTTTGGGCAGCCTTCTAATGATGTGATTCTATTACCACTACAATCAAAATCTCCATCTACTCTATTAAATTTAATAGGTATATTATTTAAATGTTTATCTGCTAAATCAACATCAGTAGCAACATCAACGGTAAAGTTTGAATTTATGGTATATCTTACAATATCCATATCGTCCAACCATTCTTGGATATCTTCTTTATTGGTTAAGTTTTCTGGGATATCATTAATGTTGTAAATAAATTTTTTAAAGGTTTTCATTTTAATATCTCCTTATTTATTATGGTATAATTATACCATATAAAAATTACCTTGTCAAGTGTTTATTTATAAATTAAAAAACCCTTTGAAAAATTTTAAATTCTCCAAAGGGTCTTAATTTTCAACTTATTTTATACGAAATAATTTATAGTAAATCTATGTACTTTTTAAATGTGTTAGATTCTTTTAATTTTTTATCTTTTTTCTCATCGAAACCTTTTAAATCATCATCGTCTATTTCTTCATCAGTGTCATCTTCTTTTATCTTTTTTTTCTTGGATTCTTTTACTTTCTCATCATCATCAAGGTCTTTTTCAATATCCTTTTCAGGGTCAACATCATCTTCTAATCCATTTATCTCGTCTTCCTGTTCCTCTTCCTCGGTTTCTTTTAATTTCTTTTTCTTTTTCTCTTTTATAGATTTTTCTTCCTCGTCATTGTTTTTGTCTTCTACATCCTTATCAACCTGGTCAGAATTCTTGTCTTGATTAGTATCTTCTTTTAGTTTTAATTTTTTAAAGTACTTTTCAAGGATTTCATCATCGTCCTCTTTATTATTATCGTCTTCACCGTCATCATCAGACTCCAAAACTTTTCCATCCTGGTCTTCGTCATCCTCTTTCTGTAACTTTTTTATTTTCTCTTTTAATTTTTTAATTTCTTTATCCTTTTTGGATTCCTCTACTTCATCGTCATCGTCAAGGTCTTTTTCAATATCCTTTTCAGGGTCAGCAGATTCATCATAAGAACCTAACTGTCTTGAATTTAAATCATTTAACTTATCGATAAGTTTCTGAATATACTCTGGATTCCAATTAGGAACATTATTCAAAGTATCAAGCACTAATTTATAAGCCGCACTTGTTTCATTTGACTTTGCCTCCTTAATCATTTTCTTTAATTTAGATTCAAGAACTGATTTTTTCTTTTCGATAAGGTTAAGATTTTTTAACGTTTTTTCTAAAATTGACATCGTTTGTATGCCTCCCAATAAAATTATATTTTAAATTTAAATTGTTTTAATTTATTTATAAAAATCGTTTAACTTATTTCTTCAGGAATTGGATATCCCTTTCCTAAAATACATTCCTTGGTACCCTCAATTATATTATTATAAACTCCCCTGTAAAATAAGTTTCCTATATAAAGTTATATATTCCTATATAGTCCTTTATATTAAAAACTTTAAAGACTGCTTCAACTTTGTTAATAACATCGTCCAGCAGGAGTCTATATCTCACTTTAGATTCTTTGATTTTTAAGTAGAACTGTTTCCAGTCTTTACCAAAATCCAAATCAACCAGGTCTTCCTTCCACAGGTTTCTTAATTGATTTACATCAAACTTTGGGTACATAACTGAACCACTGGTGCTTTTTTTATAATTATTTAAAGCATATCCTCTCCTATTAATTTCCATAGCAGCTGCTATGGAGTCCACTTCATCAGGGTATAACATACAACCAATAAAGGAACTATATTGAGGATATACTTCTTTAAATTTTATATTGTTTAAATTACATCTTTTTTCAAGATTAACGACTAATACATTCCTTAACCATTGGTTATTGATTAACTTATTAAATCTCTTTCCTAAACCATGATTTTTATTACCCATATCCAATTTCTCTATAGCAAATGCTTCACATTGGAAATGGTTTGCAATAGATATTATTCTTTTGGATATTTCTAATACAAGGTTTCTCCTGGTATTATTTAACTTTATTTTTCTGGTATCATTGGAAGCTGCTTTAATACTATTGAATTTGTCATTTAAGGATTTTAAGGATATAATTTCTTTATGGAGTATTTGGTTAGTAGTGTGGTCTTTAATCACAAATCCGATGTAATTAGGATTCATATCAATGGAAGCAATTCTGTTTTTGATTTTAAGTGGTTTGCTATCAGATTCTAATAATTTTTCTTCAAAAGTTAAGTAAATAAAATTGTTATCTATTTGAACAGATATGGTTATTGCTTTTTGCTCAGCTAACTGTTGTAATTGGAACAATTCATTTTTATAGTTTTTTCTTAATTTAGGTAATTGTAATTTAATTTTGGTATTTCTATTGGGTTTAAAAACAATGGAATTGTCTTCTATAATATTAAAATTAAATAATCTGTTACCTTTATAATCAGCTGTACCTATGGAATTTAACGGTAATAATCTTTTATTTTTATATTCTTCTTTGGATATTTTATTGTTAATTCTATTAATGAAATTTTGTTTACCACCAAAGATAACTTTAGAATCTTTGTTTCTTTTGTATATATAACTTGCTTTCTTAATAGCTGATTGGATTAACCAAACATTTAATATGTCAATATTATTAAGATTTTTACATAAAAACCTTATTTCTTTTTCGGACTTGTTTTCGGTAAGTCTATTATAAGCATATCTAACAACATTGGACTGTTGTTTTCTATATTTAGCAATAACTAAATAATCCTGGTCAGATGTGGTATATGGTATTTTTATTGTTTTCATCTTATAATATATTTATATAAATTATTAATTTAATTCTTCAGGAATTGGGTATCCTTTTTGAAGAATACATTCTTTTGTTCCTTCTATAATGTTACTATATACTCCTTTATATCTATCACTATTTTTAAGCGCTTGTAACATACCGTCAAAAGTTATTACATCTTTTACAGATACATTATCCGAAAACAACATACCTATTATAGTGTCAGGGTCTTTAGTTACAGGAACCGTTTTTATAGTTTTATGATTTTTTAAGATTTTTCCATCCTTTCCTTCTTTCGATTGAATTATTTTCATAAGTCCCTTAGCAAAATCGATATAATACCTTTCCCATTCTACCGGAGTATCTCCTATCCTTTTTCTAATATCCAATCCTAACCCTTCTCTTAATATCATAGACAATAAACAATTTCTGTATAATCCTTTATATTTAGATTCTATTTCTGACGGTGAATAATACATCCAGGTAGAGAAATTTAAATTATCGGTAGGCATAATATCTAACTGTGCTACTTGATTTTTTTCTCCTACAATAGGTAAACCAACCGAAATAACATCAAGACCTTTTAATACTACTACTTCATCAAAAAATGAATTAGCCTTATCCTCTATAAAATTTATTACATCTTGAATAGTTTGGATATTATTGTTATTTTTAATGATAGGTTTAATATCAATCGCAAAATCTATATCTCCAGAAACAGGTTTTTTACCCGTAGAACCTAATAAAGCGGTATCTGATTTTTTAACTTT
>JAEHJW020010014.1_pt1 | contig 40509 bp, 54 predicted proteins | sample 9271431 | NCBI WGS metagenome assembly JAEHJW02 | reverse complement strand
ATGGGGCTTGGACGCTACCCAGCGCTGACGCTGCGCGATGCCCGCAATATCGTTGCAGACCTGAGGGAGTCGGCAGACAAAGGCATTGACCCCCGAACGCTGGCTGGTGGCAACAAATCCAAGAGTAAGCCAACGGTAAAGGATTGCCTGGATTACTGGAAGGAAAATTACGTTGACGTAACGTTAAGGGCTAAGACGATAGCGCTTTATAAGTCAACGGTTATAAAGCACATGCGTGACGCTTTTCCCGGTATTCCGGTTGAGGATATCCCAGTCCGCTTGTGGGTTGAGAGGTTTACCGAAGAGGAGAAAATCAATCCTCGCCGAGCCCGGCATTTATTGATACAGCTCAGGTCCGCCATTGGTTGGTGTACGCGGCGACAGTTCGTTAGCACAACCGAGCTCATGCTTTTGCAGCCGAAAGACATCGGTGTTAAACCTGTGATTGGAGAGACCACACTCAGCTATAACCAGCTTGCCAAAATTTGGATGGCTATAGAAAGAAGTCGAGGGTCAACTTCTAACCGATTGCTTCATCAATTGCTAATGCTGTACGGCGCCAGGAATAGCGAACTTCGGCTGGCTATAAGGGGTGAATTTGACCGAGAGGAGGGGTTATGGGTTGTTCCGGCAGAGAAAAGCAAAACCAACAAAATTATCAGGCGCCCAATTTTCTCCGCGGCAGATGATTTGCTGAAAAAAGCTGAAATGACGTATGGGGATATACTTTTCCCGGGCGAGGACCTGAAAAGCCCTATAACTATTTCTGGTGCAAATAAATTTCTGAGAAGAATCAAAGACTCGTTGGGGTTTGGTGAGTTTACTTCACATGATTTCCGGCGCACCTTGGCAACCCGGCTATCCGAAGAGGGGGTTGCCCCGCACGTCATCGAAAAAATGCTGGGGCATGAGCTTGGTGGCGTGCTTTCTGTCTATAACAAGCATGACTGGATTGCCGAACAGAAAGACGCCTACGATCTGTATGCTGAAAAGATATTCTGGCATATCAGGAAGATTTCTGGTTGACTCCCCCGTTTAAGATCCACTCCACAATAGCAGAGCGCAGATACTGTTTAGGGTAGGTCCGGACCGGCTTGGGGAAATTATAGCGCTCGGTGTATTTCCGGATGGTCACGCGTGAAGATACTCGGATCATCCGCATCGCCTCTTCCTCGTCAATCATTTCAATGTCTACCATATTACTCACCTCACACCACTTCCAGGCCACGGCAGTGGCACCACACTTCATACATCCGCTTAACTACTTCCCGGCTGTAGTAGCCGTGACCGTCTCGCGTTAGGTCATAGCGGCCGCCGTAGCGCAGTCTGATCCATATCTCAAATTCTCTATTCATGACACTAACTCCGAAACAGCCAGGCTATGGCAAACGCACAACCGACGATGCAAAATGCTGTTGGCCAGTCCATTACATTGTCTCCCCAATAATTTCAATACCCGCAGAAATCAGAGCGGCCGCACATGCTTCGCGCATGCTTCCTGCACCAGCAGCAAATCCCTGATACCATTCGGCGTTAGATCCGAGCTGCGGCAGTCCCGGAAGCTTCACCTGCACAGCTGTTTTTGCTTGGGTACCAAAACCCAGTTTTTCCCGAAGTTCAACGATAGCGGCATCATGCTCTGCGCGGGCCTCTGGACCCATGGCATCCAATTCAGCGTAACGTTTAGCCCTGTTGTTAAGTGCTCGCAGAACCAGGTGAGTGCCAACGCCTTTGCCAAACCGGAAGCCGGGTTCAAGAATGACCGGGCAGGGGAGTGTTTCAGGGTATTCCGGCCGCAATGTTTCTTTAGAATTCGCCAGAAGCTCAAGAGCCATCGCAACCACCTCGCCCGGGAAGAAAGGTTCACCGCCGGCGATTCTTTTAAGCCGTTTTTCGCAGATTGTCATTCAGCTGTCTCCTGTTCAGCTTCGATGATGGCATCCACAGCCATCATCAGAGTTCTGGCGAGGTCGTCGTAATCCGTCCAAGCATCGTTGCTGAAGAAGTTCGTGATCATAACTGGTGCAATTTTTGCGATAAGATACTGACGATAAGTCATACCACCAGGCGTTGCGTTGCTTGGATTTGGGTATGCATAATGCTGGCCGTTTCTCATTGCTTAGCCTCCCGGATCAGATGTTTATAGGCCCGCAGCGCGTGATGTGTCTTCCCGCTTAAGATCGTTTTCATAATGAAAAAACCGCTGCTCTGGCTGGTAATTTCAGGCGTGAGGAACAACGCGACATCAATCGCCCGGTTGTGCCGGCGGAACTCAAACACGGTGCTGGTGACCGTGATAACTGAAACCGACCCTTGATCATTAAACTCAATTTTCACAATGTTTTTCCTCCCATCCGATAGCCTGAAAGAGTCCCATTTTCGGGTGATACCAACGGGTCCCACGTGGTTCGGCTTCTGCCATCATTTGGCGGAATGCTTTCATAAAAGGTTCAAACTCCACGATCGCCCGGCGAGACAGTAAACCATCAGGCGTCATGAATTCGTGTGTATCGGTTGGGATACGGTATGCGTTAACAAGGTTTCGACACTTGGCATCGGTCATGCCGCTTTTTGCGACCACCTGGCGATAACCGACATACCCGGCCCGCATATTTCCACGCTTAATGTTTTCGACAGCTTCGACTACGGTTTCCACCTGTTCTTCAACCTGGTAGAGGCGTCGTTCCTGCTCAACATTCAGCAGGGCCATTTCAGCGATCAGCTCTGCCTGCGATTTTGGCCGGGAGCGTTCTTCTTCCAGCTCTTTCCAGCGATCTACCAGTCTGGCGGTAAACTCGGGGCTGAGTTGCGCGACCACAATGATGCTGTCACGCTTCCCTTCTTCACTTTCAAAAACGTAAATTGTTGTGGGGCGCCCGGCAGTAGGCTTTTCCTCAATTTGAGGAGAAGTAATAACGCCACGCATAATCAGGGTCTCAATCGTGCGTTTCACGTTGTCGTGGCGTTTTTCTACCAGCTCGGCGATCTCAAGGCTGGTCATGGATGGTTTGTTAGTGATCAAGTTATTCATCATCATTCCCCTCAATGCATAATCGGTGCTTCGGGCACACCTTCGATCTGGATGTGTTCGATAAAGCTGTCATGGAGGAGGTTAAGCCCCTCCCGGCCAAGTGCTGATAACCTGAACCCAAATTCTTCGTCAGCAATAACCATGTCCTGATACATCCGCAGCGCCAGCTGCTGGCCAACCTCTGGCCCATATTTCTCGATTGCCCCCAGCTCAATATGGTTGGCGAGTGCAAAGCGTTCAGGTCCCGGATAGACGCTAATGGCGCCATGCTTGCTGGAATAGATAACAGCAGTATCAACACCGCCAGTATCATTCGGAACGTCGACAGTTCCGTTTTTCTCCAGCTCCTCAGTGATGAACACGGCAGCCAGTAACCAGCGCCAGAGGATCAACTCTTTTTCGATATTGAGCGTGATCCAGTTGCTTTCTACCGCTTCCATGATGCAGGCCAGAATTTCCATTCCATCGGCAAGGTGTTTGTCATAGCGACCGTTATCCAGCAGGCGAATAGCAGCGGAGTAGCCAATCACCCGGTTTCCAGACCGGATCCCTGTTGAGGTTGGTTCCGGGTTAAGCATGTTCTGAAGCATTGCGAACCTCTCATATGTGCCCGGCTTGTCGCCGGGCTGGTGGATCATTTAACCTGGATAAAAGGGGTGTTTGTTCCGCTGGTCATGTACTGGGGCAGGGTGCCATTCCATTTGTTGATGGCCTCCAGTTGCAGTACCTCAGGGTTCTCACGCAAGGCCTGCCCACGGATCTGGATAGACTTTGCTTCTGCTTCAGCCAATTTCAGCTTTGCATCCGCCTGGCCATCGGCTTCGGCTCGTAACATGTTGGCTTCAGCTTCACGTTGTTTAACTTCCTGCTCGCGCTGCAGCGTCTTCTGGTTGGCCGTAACTTTGGCGTTGATGCTTTCGATCACTGTCGGCGGGTATTCCGGACGGCCAACGTAAGAAAGGCTGATCACCTGGATACCAACCGGCCCCATATCGGACTGGATCTCTTTCAGTGCGTTTTCAAGCAGCTCAGCTTTCCCGCCGTCAATGAATTTATCGGTGCTCATCCGACTTGCGAGACGATTAAGGGCGTCAGCAATTTTCTGCCGCAGGTCGGTGTCGGTGATGTCGTCCACGCCTTTACGGTAGGTCTGGAAAACGGTTGTAACTTTGGTCGGATCAACCTTGTACGCGACCCCGATGTGGTAGCCGATGGTGGTTCCATCGCTCATCTGGAAGTTGAAAGCGTCTTCATACGTTTTCATCTGCTTGAAGGTCGGAAAGATATAAACCTCGGTATTCCAGCCGGTCCAGTAGCGGCCGACGCCGACGACTTCACCAACGCCTTTATCGTCGCCCAACTTATTCACCTTGATACCCACGTTGCCGGGCTCAACTCGATCGCAACCAACAAGGCCGATGGCAGAGAGTGCGATAATTGAAGCCATAATTGCTTTTTTCATTTCTTTTCCTTCGTTACGGTAAGCACAAGACCCTTACAAATGGCGTAGATGCACGGCGGGGTCAGAATCGCCAGGGCAAAACCGGATATAACTGCTGTCGTGTCCTTCATCGAAATGAGGATCGGAACGAACAGCCCATAAACGCTGGCGACAATCACCACCGATAGAACAATGCGTAAGTAAGCAATCATCGACTCAGCCCTCCAGGCTTACAGGCCTGTAGTTCTTCGCGCTCTTTCACGTAGCGGTCGTGCATGGCATCCCACTTTTTGCACCACTTTTGCATTTCTCTTTTGCGGGCGAGGATGCGACGCAGCCGGCGAACGGTGCGCTGGTGGGCGTTAAAATACTCAGTGGTCACGGCGCCACGTTGCCAGCTACTCAGTTCTGGATTCAGTGGATGAATTACCTGCACGTCCGGATAACGCTGCTTGAAACCAGAACGCCCAAAAGCTCGGGAGGTCATGAAGAACGCCAGGTAACGAATTGCGGTATCCCGGCTGAAGCACCGCTTCATGCGTCCGTGGCGGATCGCGGCGAACAGATCACCAACTGGCGTTGGGTGCTTTTGCAACGCCAGGTCAATGGCGCTGACAGTTCTGTTGTCAATCATTTGTCTTTCTCCCGGTTATAGGTTTCATGACTCATAACTTCCCAGTTCCGGCCATCGTCTTTCGATAACAGGCGCCAGCGTGGGTTAACCTTCAGGCTGAGGTAGCCGGTGCGGCGCATTCGCCGCGGGAATATCCGCCGGCGCCGATACCGCAGCAGGACCTGCAGCGCCTGCAGGTGAACCCTCTCAGGAATTCGTATCGCTGTCAGTGCCACCAGCTTCCTCCTCGATCCTCAACCCCGCGTCGCGGGCCATTTCGATAAACGTGGCCAGTGTGCAAATGTGCTCGTCGTCGAACAGCTGGCGGTCGCATATCACCCTCCCGTTCTCGATGTGCAAGACTACCCGCCCGGTAAAATCAGGGAGGACATGCAGATCCACGTTCAACACGGGGCGGGGGATCAGCACACCCTGATAGAGCATTGTTTGCTGGTTATTCATTGCCGGACTCCGCAGTAACTGGTTTCTGCTTTTTGACGAACTCAACCAGTTCAGAAATAAGCTCGTCGATTAACTCTTTCCCGCTTTCTGTGAGGAATTCGCCGCTGCCATTAACATCAACAGAGTTGCTGTAAATTCCCTTAAGAGCTTTCACACCTTCCACATTTCCGTATTCACCGAGCGCCAGTCGCTCGAATTTCCGCAACAATCCATCAAGAAGAATCTCAGTTAATTCGATAGTACTAATCCCACCCTTGTTGAGCTTAATGACAAGTAAGCTACTCCCAGTCTTTCGCTGGTGGCGTAACAAGGCCGCTTTTAAAATTCTGCGTCTATAAGTGCTAATTAAATTATTCACTTTTATTTACCGTAAGCCTTTTTTAAATAAAGCATGGCTATAGACCAATAACCAAGAGAGACAAATAACTGAGCTGTTTTAAATGCTTGTTTATTAATCATGGTTACCCTTAATTTGATTGCAGAAATCCCCGGGATTACTCCTGTAATTAAAATTACTAATTAAATTTTTAAGCCGGGTTTTTAGACTCTTCCTCAATAAGGTACGCTGCAACTGGCCCAATCAGATCAGCCAAAAGTGAGGCGACAGATTCCACGTCTGAGTCGGTCAGTTTATGAGGGTAGTTCTCAAGCATCCTCGCCACAATCTCAGCCTGGTAAGCCTTTGATGCTGCTTTTTGCAAAGTGATATCAGACATTTTTAGCATCCTTATAACCGGAAGAATATGTTGCTGAGTTAGCTATTTTATTTGTTGCTATTGCTAATTCAGCGAGGTCTGCAACCACACTAGAAAGCATCATTATTTTATCTTTATTTAATCTCTTTTCTTCTGCCTCACTCATTATGCTAACCCCTATATGATTGATGGCTTGCAAAATAGATATTGTTTTTGTATCGCAATCAGTAGCAATTTTGTCGAAATCAATGTTTTGACATTGCTCTTTATCGGAAGAGAAACGGTAATCAGGTATAGTTACCAGTTGAAAAAATTTCTCTGTACTCATCTTTTGCACTCCATTAATCCGCTAATGCATAAACAATACATAACGTATTAAATAAGATCAATACAAAATGGAGTATTTTGGTGTGTTATTTCACATCATTTTGTTTTTCAAGGTTTTTTAGTTTCTGGTGGGGTGTTGGAGGCAAAAAAAAAGCCGCTTTCGCGGCCAATTTATGGGAGGTTGGTGATTTTTGCGTCGACTACAACCCCGATAATACGGCAATTGCCATTGATAGGGATTATTGGGTATTGGGGGTTGAGGGGTTTGAGAAATCTTTGACCGGCATCGATAACAAGCTTTTTGAAAGTGGCTTCATTGTCACCGTCAAGTTTCGCTACAACCAATTTTCCGTTGATTGCTTCCACTTGGGGATCGACAAGTATCGCCATCCCTTCCGGTATGCTCAGCCCTGCTGGTGATGTCATGGAATCGCCTCTGACGTCTAACCAGAACGAATCCTCAGAGCATTCAACGGTGGTGTCATACCATCGATCTATCGCTCTACGGTGGTACGGTTCTACAGCTTCCATCCAATCTCCAGCGCTAACCCAGCTTATAACAGGGTAGCTTCCCTTGGATTCGTTAATGCTATTAAAACTTACATTGTGATCGGCTCTTGAGTCGCTGATAGTGCCGTCAGCATTTACTACGAAGCCGGGCATTTTCAATATGTTAAAAATCTTAGCTATAACCTCTAAGTTCGGTTCACGTCTGGCGTTTAACCAATGGCCCAGCCCGCCCTGCGTTATGCCGAGCGCCTCTGCCAGCTGTTCTTGAGTCATGCCGACTTCTTTCATCCTGGTTTTGGCCAGGTCCTGCCATCTCTGTTTCATAGCCATGATTATTACATTCCGTATTTACTGAGCAACTTCCATTTTGTATTATTCTTGTGACCGTGTATAGTACGTTATGTATTATTTATGCGAGACTAATCGAATGAGTGGAATCAAGAGCCTTAGACGCAAAGCAAAGGTAACTCAGGGAGAGCTGGCCGCGCTGATTGATAGCTCCCAGGGGGCCGTTAGCCACTACGAAACAGGAAGAAGGATTCCTGATGTTGCAGTCGGAAAGCGGATCGTCAGCGCGTTTAAACAGCTTGGCCTGAATACAAGTTTGGACGAGGTATTTTCAGATGATGTTGCACGGGATGAGGCCTGACCACGGTTTGCTCCCATCTGTGTACGCATCTGCAGATGAAGAATGGATCAAGCAGCAGTTACTGAGCCTGACGCCAGCAGCACGACAAAAAGCCATTCAGCGTTATGCAGCTGTGTATCAGGAATCGTTCGAAGCCGAGCCCGTTCCATACCGCAAGGAGAACCGGGCAAGGCATGAAGCCAATGTGAGGCTTCGCAGATTCGTGGATGCACACGGACGCGCACTGCAGGGGTATACGACCCAGCCACCCCTGGCCGGATCTCAGTAACGATCCGTTGGTCACCGGGCTTAAAGGTGCCGGGTGATAGCAGGGAACAATCCTTGACTGTTTTTTGTTCTTTGTACCAGCTTGCGAGTACATGGGATGGGGAAGAGGGAAGAGGGGGGTTGGGGGGAGTTGGGAGTTAGGGCAGGAATAGCGTCCTTTTCCAACAGACAGGTACATGGGTTAGGTAGGTACCGATCTTGAAGGCAGAACCATAAAAGAGCGGCGCACTAGCAAACTGGTACACGGTATCCCGGCAAGAGGTCAGGAATGTTTCTTCCTGGAAGAGTAGAACTCAAAAAGGGCTGACAATGCTTAACATCACACCGAACTTTGCACAGGAACGTGGGCTTAACATGCTGCGGCGCACCTGGAAGGCGCACGATTCCTTCATGGTCTACGCACCGACCGGAAGCGGCAAAACAGGCCTGGCTGCGTTTATCGCCGCCGGCCTGGTTAGTCGTGGTATGCGTGTTCTGTTTGTCGCCCCGTATACGATCCTGATTAACCAGACCGCCCAGCGCTTTACAGAATACGGGTTGCCGGAAGACCAGATTAGTTTTATCTGGCGTGATCACCCGAACTACGACCCAAATCTGCTGATCCAGATTGCGAGCGCTGACACGCTCATTAGGCGTGAATTTCCCAAAAACATCGATCTGCTTATTGTCGATGAGGCGCACCTGCGTAAACGCCGTATCCTGAAAGAAATCGAACGGATCACAGCGGAGAAAAAAGCGAAGGTTATCGGTTTATCTGGTACCCCTTTTGCGCCGTTCCTGGGCCATTACTATCAACACCTGATTAAGCCAACGACGATTGGCGAATTGATCCAGCGTGGTGACCTCAGTAAGTACGAATTTTTCGCCCCAACAAAACCGGATCTTAGCGGGGTAGAAACGAAGCCATCTATAGAGTTCGGTACTGATTACGACGAGTCCCAGCTGGCGGAAATCATGTGCGGTTCTGACCTGGTGGGCGATATCGTCGATAACTGGCTTCGTCATGGTCGTGACCTTCCTACGGTGGCGTTCTGCGTTAACAAGGCCCACGCAAACTTTGTAACCATGCAGTTTAACAAGGCGGGCATTAACGCTGAGGTGATGGTCGCAGAAACACCCCACGAAGAACGGCAGGCGATGATCCACCGCTTCGAGACTGGCGCCACAAAAATAATCGTCAGTGTGGGTGTGCTGGTGGCCGGTTTTGATAGTGATGTTCGCTGCATTATCTACGCCCGTCCGACAAAAAGTGAAATTCGCTGGCTGCAGGCGCTGGGCCGCGGACTGCGAACTGCACCCGGGAAAGATGCCTGCCTGATTTTTGATCACAGTGGCACTGTGCATCGCCTCGGCTTCCCTGACTCCATCGAATACGACGATCTGCCATCCACAAACGACGGCATGAAAGCGGCCGCTGCCGGCGCAACTAAGGAGCGCGAAGAAAAACTTCCGAAAGAATGCCCCGAATGTCATTTCATGAAGCCATCCGGCGTTTACGTCTGCCCAAAGTGCGGATTTAAACCGCTCGTTGGTCAGGACGTCGAGACTGACGGCACCCGCAACATCAAAAAAATGAGCAAGCACGAAACGGTTTATACCAAAAGCGACAAGCAGTCCTGGTGGAGTCAGATCAAGTTTTACCAGCGTCATCGTGCGGCGCAGGGGAAACCTGTCAGCGATGGCTGGTGTGCTCATACCTTTCAGGAGAAATTCGGCGAATGGCCCAACGGCTTAAGCGACTTTCCAATGGAGATCACACCGGAGGTCAGCAATCACATCAAACACAAACTTATCAAATTTGCTAAACGCCGCGAACGCCTGCAGCAGATGGGGAAGAAACCTGACCAGGATCTATTTCCACCTCCGAGCGCCAGTATCAACTATGAGCCTCCTGAGGGCAGCGACGGGCAATTAATTATCGAAGCAAAACGAAAACTCCAGAAAAACGTAAATAGTGCGAGTCAGTGATATGAAAACAGCAGAAGCAGCAAAAGGCCGGTGGTCAGAAATTTTTGAATATTACGGGCTGCCGCCTATCACCGGGAAAAACCATTACAAGGGAGAATGTCCGGTCTGTAAGGCGCGGGGGAAGTATCGCGTTGATGACCGTGACGGTCAGGGTACATGGATCTGTGTATGCGGTAGCGGTGACGGGATGAAGCTGCTGACCCTGACCCAGTCAAAAAGCTTTTCCGCCATCTGCGCAGAAGTGGACCAGCTCATCGGGAATAACTATCAGCGCATCAACGTGCCTTCTAACAGTTCGGCGGCGCGGCAGCGCCAGCGAGTCATCAGTAAGTTTTCCAAGTTGCTCGATTTACGGGGAACTAGCGCGGCTGGTTACCTTCTTCAACGTGGGATAAGTCGCCTGCCGGCAGAAGGCATCCGTTTTTGTGACCGCCAACGCCATGCGGGGCGCGTTTATCAAGCTCTGTATGCCCTGGCTACCGATGACAAAGCTGAGCTTTGTTACCTGCACCAGACGCTGCTGGACGGCGACAGGAAGGCAGATATTGATAGCGCCAAACGTCTTAAGTCGCTTCAAGAGGACAGCTATCTGGATCACGCCCGCTCTGTGGCCATTCGCATGTTTCCGGTATCAACGACGATCGGCATTGCCGAAGGTATCGAAACAGCACTCTCCTGTTATCAGGTTTATGGCGTCAACACCTGGGCGGTAATCAACAGCGGGTTTATGAAGAAATTCCGGGTCCCGGCAGGTGTGAAGCATCTGATTATTTTTGCCGACATGGACAAGCACTCTGCAACTGGACATGCCGCGGCGTTCGAGTGCGCCCACGCAAACCTGCTGGCGAAAAACGACCTGGTGAAAGTCAGCATACGCTGGCCGGATAACGGAGATTTCAATGATATGCTTATGAACGGCGATCAGGTTCGTGAACAAGTTTTCTATAAAAAGGTGGCAGCATGATGAACAATAACAATCTGCAACATAACCAATTCTTCACCATCGAACAGGACTTTTCGCCTGAGAAAATTACTGATGCTGAGCGCCTTGTTATGGAGCGCTTCAGTCATATTTATGCAAACTGGGCCGATGAAAAAAACTTAAGTCGTGAGGCGGAAGAACTTCGCGTAAGAGAAATTAAAGGTTTTAAAAACATCCTCCTCTCTCCCTGGACATTAAGCGATGTAACCATTGAATGGGATTACTGGGAATCCGTACTTCGTCACAGGTATAAAACACAAAATGGCGATGGCTACGTCCAGATTATCTGGGATCGGCGCGGGTGGCTCACTGACCTTTTGTGCGCCATGAAACCAGTTACCCGGGCTGAAGCATTAACAGTCTGCAAGTGGTTACTGGCATGTGACTATTTTGAGGAACGGGATTCGCTGTTTGATCGCATTATTTTGAACCTGGTCGGGGAGTGCGAAGAATGAAACTGGAAGCCTCCCTCAAACACTTTAGCCCTCAGGGCATGCATATCACCGACGACGCGAAAAGCACATCCCCGAATCGCCTGAATGGCACAGACATTATGACCGGGATCGGTGTGACCAGCAGCAGGGCACGCTTCGGCCTGGCCGCTTTCTTCGGAAAGGCTGGTATCAGCAAAACGGATGAACAGCTTGCAATTCAGGCGCTGGCGCAGTTTGCCATCAAAAACGCTCCTAAAAATGTCCGCAAAGCCGCCGGTGACAAGCTCGGCACCTGCATGTTGACGCTGGCACAATTTGCTTTTGCGGAGTACTCACGTTCGGCGGCCACCAGCGCAACGTGTCACAGCTGCAGCGGAACCGGCTTTATTTCCAGCCATGAAGATGTAATTAAGCACCCTGGTATTTTCGATGCAGACGGTGTCGAGGTGAAGGCCCCAAAGATTAGAAATGAACTGGTGAAAAGGGTCTGTGGAGTGTGTGGAGGAAAGAAAGTGATCCATGCGCGATGCAGGTGTGGTGGTAAAGGGGAGGTGTTAGATCGCAAAGCGACCAAAGAACTTGGCGCACCGGTTTTCAAAACATGTGAGCGCTGCTCTGGAAATGGCTTCTCTGTTGTACCCTCAGCGACGGTTCACCGCGCCATTCTGAAGCGTCTCCCGGATCTCCATCAGTCTTCGTGGTCACGCAACTGGAAACCGTTCTATGAGGGGCTGGTGGACATGCTGCGTCAGGGGGAGCGTCAGGCTGCAGTAGAATTTGAGAAAGCGACAAGTTATTAATATGATCGGAACAAATATCGGCTATTTTTTGCATGATAGTATTGACTTTGCATAAAAGTGTCTAGTATGCTTTCAATCGTGGGATATAACGCCCGTACGAAATTAAAACATGAAACCTCGCTTCGGCGGGGTTTTTTGTTTCTGGCGACTGAAAAGTTGGCCGACTGGAAGACCTCCATTGAGGCCGCGCTCTGGATGGGCGCGTTGTCAAAAGCGGGTTAGCGTCCAACGAGCGACAATTAAATTTTACCCGCGACAATTACAGGCTGCGCATTTGCGTGGCCTTTTTCATTTCAGGCTCACGGGAATCATCATCGACACGCTTCGTTGTTAAATCCAGCCCGACGGCCCTGAACCTTTTACTGACTACAGATAGCACCCCGAACATTATCGGAGGTGGAGACTATGAAAATGCCTGACAAAATCTTTTCGGCGGCCTCGTACTGCTCGTCAGGCGGCCTGATATGCACCGGGCTGGCAAGGACCTATGACTGGTTTCATGGCCTTGACTGGAATTTTATTGCCCTGGCCAGTGGCGTGATAATCGGTGTAGCGACTTATCTGACCAATCTCTACTTTAAGCGCCGCTGGACGAAGATGTATCAGCAATCCCTCGATCGTGGCTATGGTGGCCCGCCACCGCAGGATGAATAGCGATGGCTAACCTGAAAACGAAACTCAGTTCGGCCATGCTGGCGCTTATCGCTGCTGGCGCTTCAGCTCCCGTTCTTATGGACCAGTTCCTGAATGAGAAAGAGGGCAAAAGCCTCACGTCATACCGCGATGGCGCCGGCATATGGACGATATGTCGTGGAGTTACCCAGGTAGATGGAAGACCTGTAACCCAGGGAATGAAGTTAACCCAGGCCAAATGCGATCAGGTTAATGCCGTCGAGCGCAATAAGGCGCTGGCATGGGTAGATCAGAATGTGCGTGTTCCTCTGACACCCCCTCAAAAGGTCGGGATTGCCAGTTTCTGCCCCTATAACATCGGGCCCGGTAAATGCTTTCCTTCCACCTTCTACCGCAAGCTGAATGCCGGTGACCGGAAAGGCGCCTGCGCTGAAATTCGCCGGTGGATTTTTGATGGCGGAAAAGATTGCCGCGTGCGTTCGAACAATTGTTACGGCCAGGTCTCTCGTCGTGATCAGGAAAGCGCACTGGCATGTTGGGGGATAGATGAATGAGCCGATTAGCAGCCATTATCAGCGCTGTTGTGATCTGCCTGATGGTTTGCCTTGGGTGGCTGGTAATGCATTACCACAACGCTGCTGCTGAGCAGAAAACCCGAGCCGATGGCGCCGAGCAGCAGGTAAACAGCACTCAGGCCATCACAGCCAACGTTCTTACCACCATGACCATATTCAATTCCATCGCGGAGGCCAACAAAAATGCCAAAGAGCAGATCGCACTGGACGCATCGGGAGCCGCGGCGGATATCAAAGTGGCTGTTGCGAATGATGATTGCGCTCCCGCTGGTATTCCTGCTGGCGCAGTTAAGCGGTTGCAGCAATACAAAGACAGTTTACGTCACCGTTCCGGTAGTGCCGCTACCCTCCAGCCTGACAGCTGAAACGCCTTATCCTGATATACCGGACAAGATGACGTGGGGCCAGAGCCTTGATTTAAACGTCAGTCTGCTATCAGCGCTGGGGCAGTGCAACCGGGATAAGGCCGACATACGTCGGTCTGAAATATTTAGAGGGAAAAATTAGTCATATCCGGCAGTTATTAAAATGCCATCTTTCTCCCCGTAAGTAGCGTGTCTATAATGCCTTTGCCGATTGGCTACAACATAAGGTGTGACATGAAAAACGGTATTTACTTCGTAACCTTCAGCAGCAATAACCATGATGTTGGACAAGGCACTGTAGTAGTAAAAGACAATGCCATCAACGGTGGTGATTTCGGGTTCACTTACCAAGGCCATATTCAGGGCGATACATTAGATTTGCATGTTTCTCAGCATAATCCTCAGGCGGTGAATGTCATTCAAGGTGTAAATGACTACACGATGGAAATGAGCATTGTAGAAGTGCAGGGGGGTTACCTTTTATCAGGGGCCGTTAAAGGAATTCCTCAAGCTCGGCTTAGGGTAAGTGCAAAATTCATTGGTGAGTTGGTTTAGAGAGTATTCTTTATCCCAAACCCGCTGCGGCGGGTTTTTTTATGGGCATTACAGAGCCACTTCCAGAGGTGGCTCGATAATGTCAAGGCGAGGACAAAATTATGGCAACACCGGACTGGGAGGCCATCGAATCGGCATACCGGGCCGGAGTCCTTAGTCTCCGTGATATAGGCGATAAATACGGCGTTACTGAAGGGGCTATCAGGAAGAGGGCTAAAAAGTTTGATTGGGTACGCAAGGCCAGTACGCAGGTACGCAAAAATGGTACGCAAAAGAGTAAGGCGCGTACCAGCGAAAAGCCTGCCAGCTCTGGCCGTACGCAACCAAAAGCCGAACCTCCACCAGATACGAAACCGATACGCGGGGTGCGTACCGATCCGCCGACTAACCCATTTCAACCCGGCAACCAGCAGGCGTTAAAACACGGTGGTTATGCCCGCCGTCTTCTGCTTAAAGATGAGGTCATTGAAGACGCGAAAGCGTTGACACTCGAAGACGAATTATTTCGCCTTCGGGCTAACAACCTTGTCGCCGCAGAGAATATTGGCCGGTGGTTGACCAAGCTGGATGATGCTGAAGGGGACCAGGAAAGAAAGGTGCTGATGGAAAATATCAGCGCCGCCGAGAAGGCGATGATGCGCAATACCGTTCGTATTGAGTCCATCGTCGGCACGCTTGCGACGGTAGGCAAAATATTTGCTGATACAGACTATCGCAAGGCTGCTACTGATAAGGTGTCGCTGGAGGCCGATCGTCTTCGCCGTGATGCTGGTATTGATGATGGCAACGGAGAGCGTGACCTCAATGACTTCTACTCTGACATCCAAACCGACGCTGAATCCGGTCCTGCGTAGCTTCTGGACGACGCAGGCGCGTAACAAAGTGCTTTATGGTGGCCGGTCATCGTCAAAGTCATGGGATGCTGCTGGCATCGCCATATTCCTGTCAAATAAATACAGCCTGCGCTTTTGTTGTGCGCGTCAGATCCAGAACAAAATTGAAGAGTCGGTGTATACCCTGCTCAAAATTCAGATTGACCGCTTTGGCCTGCGGCATCGTTTCCGCATTCTGAACAACAAAATCATTAACCGGGTGACCGGGTCTGAATTCGTGTTTTATGGGCTCTGGCGCAACATTGAAGAGATTAAGTCTCTGGAAGGTATCAGCGTTCTGTGGCTTGAAGAGGCCCACGCGCTGACGGAGTACCAGTGGAAGATACTGGAGCCTACCATCCGTAAAGAGGGCTCAGAGTGCTGGTTTATCTTTAACCCCGGACTGGTGACTGATTTCGTTTGGCGTAACTTTGTGGTCGATCCGCCAGAAGATACGCTGATACGCAAAATCAACTACGATGAAAACCCCTTTTTGTCCGACACGATGCTGAAGGTTATCGAAGCCGCTAAGCGCCGGGATCCGGATGGGTTTAAGCACGTCTACGAAGGCGTGCCAGAGTCGGATGATGATGCGGCCATTATCAAGCTGTCATGGATTGAGGCGGCTGTTGATGCCCACAAAATCCTGAATTTCGAGCCAAGCGGGCGTAAGCGTATTGGCTTCGACGTCGCCGATAGCGGCGCCGATAAGTGCGCTAACGTCTATCGTCACGGCTCCGTCGTGTATTGGGCGGATGAGTGGAAGGCGAAAGAAGACGAATTGCTGAAGAGCTGCCAGCGTACGTATCAGGCAGCACTGGAGCGCGATGCTGATATCGTCTACGACTCAATCGGCGTTGGGGCATCTGCTGGCGCGAAATTCTCAGAAATTAATGAGGATCGTAAGCGCGAAAACATGAATGCATCCCGCATCAATTATCAGCGATTCAATGCAGGCGCTGGTGTGAATGAGCCGGACTACGAATATAGTGGGATCCCGAACAAGGATTTTTTCGCCAACCTCAAAGCGCAAGCCTGGTGGCTGGTAGCGGATCGCTTCCGTAACACCTTCAACGCGGTAAAGAACGGCGAGCAGTACCCGGTAGATGAGCTGATTAGCATTGACTCATCCTGCCCGCTGCTGGAAAAGCTCAAGCTGGAACTTACCACCCCGCACCGTGATTTTGACAAAAACGGTCGCGTGATGGTGGAAAGCAAGAAAGACCTCGCCAAGCGTGACGTACCATCGCCGAACGTGGCCGACGCGTTCATCATGGCGTTTGCTCCAACCGATACGGCAATGGATATCTGGGAAGCGCTGGGAAACAGCTAAATACCTGGAAATAACCGTTTCACGCAAAATTCACGCTATTCATTTTTCGACCCTGTTTATGCATGTTTTATTCACGCGCTTTTAGCCACTTAACCCCGATAAATAAGCCTTTGGCGGACATTTCATCATGGGAGGGATCCGGCTGGTGCGGGTAACAGTCATTATGTTAAATCGGGTCGTTTTTTAACAAATTATCCTATCCGCCACGAGTACCAAAAAAGCCGGAGAATAGTCACCATGGCGAAGAAAACAGGACGAGTCGCCACGGCGGATTCGTACGATAACTTTGTTGCCCGTGTCGGTATGCAGCAGCCTAATCAGCATGCCGCATCGACCTACAGGGCGAACTATACCAGCCGCAACCGCCTGCTCATCGAGTGGGCTTATCGTTCCTCCTGGATTATTGGCGCCGCAGTCGATTCGAAAGCGGACGATATGACCAAAAAGGGCGTGCGGATCACCAGTGAGATTGACCCGAAACGTCGTGGCATTCTGGAATCACGGTTCGATGAGCTTCAGCTTTGGGATTGCATCAACGAGACGCTGAAATGGTCCCGGCTGTATGGCGGGGCGGTGGCACTGATTCTGATTGAAGGTCAGGCACCGCTGACGCCGCTGGTGCTGGATAAGGTTGGCAAGGGCAGCTTTAAAGGTCTGGCTGTACTTGACCGCTGGATGATTAACCCACAGCTCACCAGGCGCATTAAGGCACTTGGTCCTAACCTCGGCAAGCCTGAATTCTATGACATCGTGACAACGGCGCAGGGGCTGCCTGCGTGGACTGTTCACCACAGCCGCCTGATCCGCATGGATGGTGTGAAACTGCCGTATCAGCAGAAAATCACCGAAAACGAATGGGGGATGTCCATTGTCGAGCGCATCTTCGATCGCCTGACTTCCTACGATAGCACCAGCGTCGGCGCCGCCCAGCTTGCCTACAAGGCACATCTGCGAACGGCAAAGATTAAAAAGCTGCGTGAAATTATCGCCACAGGCGGTAAAGCGTTTGAGGCGCTTATCAAGAATATGGAGATGGTCCGCCAGTACCAGACGAACGAGGGTATGTCCCTGTTTGATTCGGAGGACGAATTTGAAACACATTCCTATTCTTTCGCAGGGCTGTCTGACCTGCTTAGCGAGTTTAAAGAGGATATCGCGGGTGCTGTTGGCATTCCTCTTGTCCGTCTGTTCCGCCAGTCACCGAAGGGTTTTTCAACCGGTGACGCTGACCTCGCGAACTACTACGACGACGTGGGAGCGCTTCAGGAGCGAGATTTACGGCCTCACATCCGCCTGTTATTCGATGTACTGCATCGCTCAGAGTTTGGCGAGCCGTTGCCGCAAGATTTCACCTTTGAGTTTAACCCCCTGTGGCAGATGAGCGACACCGATCGCTCCACGGTGGCAACCAACACAACTACCGCTCTTGCAACCGCGGTGCGTGATTTGGGCATGTCGCCGGCTGCTGCTCTGACTGATTTGCGCGAGCTGTCTGACGTTACCGGCATCGGTGCTTCAATTAGCGATGAGGATATCCAGAATGCGGCGAAACAGTGGCAGGAGACTGAATCTGAAACCAGCCCTCCGCCGCCGATCGGAGGTCCAGTATCAGAAAAGCCTACTGGCGATAGTCGACCAGATAAATCAAATCGTCACGGGTTCCTACGATGGTTCACAGGCAAGCGCTGAGAGCATTGCTAAATCGCTTGTTGACTACTCCGGGGTGATCGACGACTGGGCCGAAATGGTCGGTCGAAAGATGTTTGCCCAGGTGGAGCGTGAAGAGTGGAATCAGTGGCGCTCTGTTTCGGAAGAAATATCCGCTGGTCTGCGTGACGTGATTGGTAACACTCCTGTCGGCATGGTGGCGCAAGACATCGTTTACCGACAGATTCGCTACATGAAGTCTCTGCCATTAGAGGCGGCCGGACGTGTCAGGGAAATTCAGGAGCGTGCGATACAGGCTGTCATCCATGGTGAGCGCCCCGATCAGCTTTACGAGATGATCATGCAATCCGGTGACGTGGCGGCCAGCAGGGCGCGGATGATAGCCCGCACAGAGATAGGGCGCGCAACTGGCGCACTGACCCAGGCACGGGCTCTGGCAGTTGGATCAGAGGGATACTGGTGGCGCATTGAAGGTGCAGGCACCAGGCCCTCACACCGAAAAATGAAAGATAAGTTTGTGCGCTGGGATAGCCCGCCAACGCTCGATGGCATGACTGGACACGCCGGGTGCCTGCCTAACTGCAAGTGTTGGTCGGAAGTGCAAATACCTGACCCTGTAAAATAACAGGCCGCCAATGAGCGGCCTTTTCAATGCCCGCAATTCAGCAGGTAACCCATGAAATATTTCTTTAAAACCCGCCTGGGTAATACCCGCTTTCAACTTGCTGATGGGTCTGTCCTGTTTAAGGACGTCCCGATCGCAAGGACTGGTGAGCAGGAGTACGACGCCACAGAGCGGCCTGAGCTTGTCCCAAACGACAGAGGGAAGGTCATCGTACGCCGGATGCCAGAAGAGGTGTTCAGCGAGCGAGCCATGGCGTCATTCGAAGGAATGGCAGTCACTATCGGCCATCCGCGAGATTTTGACGGGCAGATCATCTTTGTTACCCCTGATAACTGGCGCCAGCTGGCTCACGGGCACATCCAGAACGTACGACGTGGCACGGACGATAAAATCGATCTGCTGCTGGCTGATGTCATCGTCAAAACCCCGGAAGCCCTGCAGGCCATTGATGATGGTGATGACGAGGTCAGCTGCGGGTACGACGCCGATTACGAACAGATTTCACCTGGTCTCGCAAAGCAATCTGCGATTACCGCTAACCATCTGGCCCTTGTCCCTAACGGGCGGGCCGGTTTCCGTTGTGCAATAGGGGATTCTATGCCAAGCACTACTAAAAACTGGTTTACCCGGCTCCTGAAGGCCCGTAAAACCGGGGACGCTGCCGAAATGGCAAGTCTCATTGATAACCCGCCTGATGATGTCACGGGCGATAACGATGTATCGACCTCTATGACACCCGGCGGAGTGGTCATCAACCTTGCACCGCAAAATCCGCTTCCCGGCCCGGCATTGCCTGGTACTGGCGATGGTGAGGAAGAAATTCCTGCATGGGGTAAGGCGCTGATTGAGGCGGTGGCCAAACTCACGCCTGCGGCAGCTGCTCCTGGTACCGGCGATGCCGAGGATGAAGAGGAGAAAAAGGAAGAGGAGGGTAAGGTTACCGGCGATGCCGCTTATCGTGCCGATCTGATTCAGCCAGGCATCCAGTTGCCAGAAAAGGCGAAGCCGACAGCATTCAAGCGCCAGGTGCTTGCCTCTGCCGATCAATCTCTGGTTCGCTCTATTGTCGGTGATGCCGATATCAGCAAGCTGAAAAAAGCCACGGTAGATATGGCTTTCACGGCTGTTTCTGAGCTGGCGAAAAACCGCAATACCAAAACCGTCGACAGCCTGCAAACGCAGACTGCCACCACTGTTAAAACCATTGCCGGTATGAATCAGGCCGCGCAGGAATTCTGGTCTAAACGAGGCTAACTAATGGGTAATACATTTCTTTACCGGATGCCAGCGGGCATCGCCGGGGCAATTTCTCGTCCGCAGGATCTGACGGTTGAACCTCAACTGCTGGACTCCTCCAACCTTTTCCCCGCTTACGGCCTTGGCGGCAAGATTTCCTCCGGGAAATTTGTGCCAATCGCTGCGAGCGATACAGCGTCGGTGCTGGTGGGCATTTATGTTCGTCCGTATCCGACCGCCAGCCAGCCGGATAAAGTCCAGCAGGTAGGCAGCGGTAAAAACTTCACCGGCGATTGCCTGGTACGTGGTTACGTCACGGTAAACATCGGCGCGGATGCATCCAGCGTTGCTCTGCATGGCCCGGTCTACATGCGAGTGGCCACACCATCCGCCTCAAGCCCTCTCGGCGCGTTCCTTGCCGCCGCTGATGGCTCGAATACCGTCCAGATCACTAACGCTTACTTCAATGGCCCTGGCGACACCAGCGGCAACATTGAGCTGGCCTTCAATATTTAAGGAAATCGCAAATGCCAATGACATTTGACCAGGCGACAGTCGACGGCACTGGTGCCTTTCTTGTCCATGAGCTGGAGCGTCTCGATCAGACACTGAATCTGCCGCTGGTGAATTTCACCTGGTCGCGCGATATCCAGTTGCGTGAAGACGTGTCTATTGCTGATGAGATCAGCTCGTTCACTAACACCACTTTTGCTGCTGCCGGTACGCCGAATGCTAACGGTAAAAACTGGCTTAGCAAAGCCGCGACCGCGATGGCTGGACTTAACGTCGACATCGCAAAAACTGGCTTCCCGCTCACACTGTGGGGTATGGAGCTTGGCTGGACCGTTCCTGAATTGCAGGCAGCTGCGCAGGTTGGTCGCCCGATCGACACGCAGAAGTACGACGGCATGCAGCTGAAGTGGAACATGGACACGGACGAGCAGGTTTATATCGGCGATTCCGGTCTGAACGTTAAAGGCCTGCTGAACCTGACGCAGGTAACGCCGACCAACGCCGCGAAGACCTGGGCGACCTCCACCGCTGACGAAATCCGGGCGAGCATTAATGCCGGGTTGAGTGCTGCGTGGGCCAACTCAGCTTACTCCATGGTACCGACGGACATGCTGATCCCGCCGGAGCAGTTCTCTCTGCTGGCAAGCACCATCGTATCCAGCGCTGGTAACCAGTCCCTGCTGACCTATCTGGAAACCAACACCATCGCATACCACCAGAACGGGCGTCCTCTGAACATCCGTCCGGTGAAATGGGCGAAAGGTCGTGGCGTGTCGAACTCTGATCGCATGATGTTCTACACCAACGACAAGAAATACGTTCGCTTCCCGATGGTTCCGCTGATGAGCGTGCCGATCCAGTATCGCGGCCTGTATCAGCTCGTAACCTATTACGGCAAGCTGGGTGCAGTAGAGCCGGTTTATCCGGAAACTCTGGCCTACGTCGACGGCATCTAACCTGCGGCGGCCCGAAAGGGCCGCTCATGAGGACTTGCAATGAAAAAGATTTACGTACTCTCCCCGTTTAACTTCAACGACGGCAAAGAGCAAAAGCATTTCCCGGTTGGCTTCCACGACGTCGATGACACGGTTGCTGATCACTGGTTCGTAAAAGCGCACTGTTCTCCGGATGGCGAAGCGCCAGCGGTCGCAGAAGACCCGCGCATTGCTGAGCTGGAAGCAAAAATCGCCGAGAAAGACGCGCGTATTGCTGAACTCGAAGCGCAATTGCCGGAGACTACCAATAATGGCAAGAAATCAAAGTCTGCCGACGCCTGAGCAGTTCAGGGCAACCTTTCCGCAGTTCGCTGACGATACAAAGTACCCCACGCCAATGATTCAGGCTCGACTGAATCTTGCTGATGCCATGCTGAGTGAGTCGCGCTTTGGCGTGGATATCTTTCCCTACATCGTCGGGCTGTATGTTGCGCACTACATGTACCTTTACGCCGCCGATATGCGTGGTGTAGCTGTGGGTACTGCTGGTGGCATAAATAGCGGCATACAGACCGCGAAATCAGTGGATAAGGTTTCAGCCAGTTATGACGCAAGCGCAACCCTGGACCCTAATGCCGGTTTCTGGAACAACTCCCGTTACGGATCGGAGTTCTGGGAATACCTGATGATGTTTGGTGCCGGTGCGGTTCAACTGGGGACGCCGGAATGAAAAGCGGGCTCACAATTCGGGAAGACAATTACAGCAGCGTTCTGGATGCGCTGAAGCAGCTGTCAGGCACTGATGTGCTGGTTGGTATCCCGGCAGGTCCTCCGCGCGATGATGCGCCGCTGAGCAACGCTGAGCTGGGGTATCTCCAGTCCACCGGGGCAACCGTAGAGATAGACGGTGAGACCGTTACTCTGCCGCCAAGGCCATTTCTGGACATGGGTATTGAGGATTCCCGGGATAAAACGACAGAGCGTTTAAAGCTGGCCGCTCAGTCTGCGCTTGAAGGTAAGGCAGATGTGGCGTCGATGCATCTTGAAGCCGCAGGCCAGATTGCGCGTGATGCCTCAAAGGCTGTCATTGAGGCAGGCGATCGTCTGACCCCACTATCTGAAAAAACCATCAAGAAGCGCAGAGAAATGAAGCCTCCCATTCCAGGCGATAAGCCGTTGCGTGCCCGCGGATTCCTGTTCAGAGCGATTCAGTATGTCGTGAGGAAAGAATAATGCCGTTTCTCGATGTGACGGATGTTCTGCTTGATCCGGACTTTGTCGACCTGTCTCTGGTGTGTTATCGACAGGTGCAGACAGTGGACGAAGATAATTTTCCAACCAATACCGTGCAGGCTATTCCGTTCTCTGGTGTCGTAACCGTCGACCGTTCACTGGAAGCGAAGCGTATGGCCGCCGGACAGAACATCAACGGGGCCATTCTCATCGTGACGCAGTTCAGGCTGACTCAGGGGCAACCCGGATTAGATGCCGATATCGTAACCTACCGCGGGCGAGATTATCGTGTGACGTTTGTCGACCCGTATACGGCGTACGGTGCCGGGTTCGTTCAGGCGCATTGCGAGCTTCTGGAATTCGACGGGGGAACGCCAATTGAGTAACGACAGCACAACGGCGGGATATCTGACCCCCGTCGGTGATTCACCGCCCTACGATGAGGATCTGGAACGGCTAATCAGCCGCTGGATACGGGGTGTGACAGGGCTGGCTGCCACGCTGGTTTACCCACGCTGGACTGACCCGCAAAAGCAGATACCCAAAAACGGCACCACCTGGTGCGCGTTCGGTATCACCGGCATTCAGGAGGACTTCAACCCGGCGTACGTGCAGGGCGAAGAGAACACCGAACAGTGGTCGCATGAGACCGTGAGCCTGATCTTGTGCTTCTATGGCCCGCAGGGGCTGGCAATGGCCACGCGCTTTCGTGACGGTCTGCTGGTCTCGCAGAACAATGACGAGCTCAACCGCTCTGGCCTGACATTTCTGCAGCATGGGCGGATCCTCAATCTGCCCGAACTCATCAATAACCAGTGGGTGCGCCGGTACGATATCAGCGTTGACCTGCGCCGCAAAATCATCCGCCAGTACGGCATTCAATCGCTGGTCGACGCGCCAGTGCAATTTTTTGGAGATTAAAACATGGCACAGGGCTTACCTGTTTCCAATGTCGTTAACGTTGACGTCATCATGTCACCGGTAGCGGCAACGGGGCGAAACTTCGGTGCGCTCCTCATTCTGGGAACCTCTACCGTTATTCCGGTTACCGAGCGCATTCGCCAGTATTCGGCCATTGAAGATATCGGCGATGATTTTGGCGCTGACTCCCCGGAATACGAAGCAGCGACCATCTTCTTTTCACAATCACCAAAACCCACGCTGGTCTATATCGGCCGTTGGGCGAAGACGCTGGCGGAAGGAGAGGCCGGGGCGGTGGAAACCTTGCTACAGGCCGTTAATGCCTGCCTTCAGTATACCAACTGGTACGGGCTGGCAATTGCCGACAGCGCCGATCTGGTTGAGGCTGACGTGATTTCCGTTGCTGCTGCTATTGAGGCATCCAGCTTAAGCCGCATTCTGGCCGTTACCACTGCTGATGTGAATGTGCTGGTCTCGGGGAATACCGACAACATCGGCTATAAGCTGAAAGCCGCCGGCTACAGCCGTACGTTCTGGCAGTACAGCTCCAGCAGCAAATACGCCGCTATCTCGGCATTTGGCCGTGCGTTTACGGTGAATTTCACCGGCAACAACACCACGATCACCCTGAAGTTCAAAACCGAGCCGGGCGTGACGCACGAAACGCTGACGACCGCACAGGCGTCCGCTATTGATGCTATTAACGGTAACGTCTACGTCTACTACGCCAACGATACAGCGATTATCCAGCAGGGTGTGATGGCGAACGGTGATTTCTTTGATGAGCGGCATGGCCTGGACTGGCTGCAGAACTACGTTCAGACCAATCTCTATAACCTGCTTTACACCTCGGCCACCAAAATCCCGCAGACCGACGCAGGCGTAACCCGGTTAATGACCAACGTCGAAGCCTCACTGGATCAGGCGGTAAATAACGGCCTCATTGCTCCGGGTGTCTGGAACGGTGGCCCGATTGGCCAGATTGAATCCGGGGATACCCTGACCAAGGGTTACTACGTCTACGCCGACGCGGTAGCTAACCAGGCTCAATCCGACAGGGAAGCGCGTAAGTCGCCGGTAATTCAGGCGGCGATCAAGCTGGCTGGCGCTATTCATTATGGCGACGTGCAGATCAACGTGGTCCGTTAAGGGGAACTAAATGTCTACTTACTCTTTTATTGACGTCTCTGCATCCCTGACGGGCCCGACCGGCAGTATCGATCTGGGTTACGGCTCGGCGAACTCCGAAGAGGGGATCACCGTAGTCATGGCAGAGGCAAAAAACACCATGACCGTAGGCGCCGACGGGGAAGTGATGCACAGCCTTCACGCCGGTAAGAGCGGCACCATCACGGTAACGCTGCTTAAGACCTCCCCGGTCAACAAAAAACTGTCTCTGATGTACAACGCACAGAGCCAGTCTTCAGCCACCTGGGGTAACAACGTCATCGTAGTGCGAAACAAAGTCTCTGGCGACATCTCGACAGCGCGTTCCTGCGCCTTCCAGAAACAGCCGGATCACGCCAACGCAAAGGTTGGTAACACAGTGTCGTGGGTTTTTGACTGCGGCAAGATTGACCAACTGCTGGGGGAGTTTTAACAGATGGAATTTGAAATCAAAGGGGTTAATTACCGAACCGCCAAACTTGACGTATTCCAGCAACTGAAGGTCAGCCGTAAGCTGCTGCCGGTGCTGGCCGGGCTCGTTAGTGAATTTTCCACGCTGAAAGCGCAGGCCGCTGCGGGTAACTCTGGTGCAGTGCTGGAAAGCGTACTGCCGAAAATTGCCGATACGCTGGCCGCGCTGCCGGATGAGGACGTTAACGCGGTGATTTATCCGTGCCTGAGCGTCGTTTCCCGCCAGCACGAAAAGGGCTGGACGAAGGTGTTCGATCAGGGCGTACTGATGTTCGACGATACGGACCTGTTTACCATGCTGCAGCTGGTGGCGCGGGTGGTCGCCGATAGTCTGGGAAATTTTTTGAAAGAACTCCCCGCCAGCGAGACGTCCACCCCGCCAGTGGCCTGACGCTGGAAACTCTTCCTGAAGGCGAAAGCTTCCTGATGCGCCCGGTTGATGCCGGATACATCACTTACACCGCACTTAAAGACGGCTCGGTCGACCTGGCCGATGTTGCCCGCATGAATGACTGGCTGGACCTAAAAGCCGATAACGAATACCGCATAGCGAAATGGAGAGAGGACAATGAACGCTGAAACGCTCAAGGACTTTCTGATCTCGCTTGGGTTTAACGTTGATGAGGCCGGTGCTAAAAAGTTCGATGCTGTAGTGGCGGGTACGACGCTGAAAGCGATTGAGCTAGGCGTCAAGGTCGAAGCGGCAGCGCTTTCTGTTGTCGCGTTCACCGCCAAAATAGCCAGCAGCCTCGACAACCTCTATTGGGCCTCTCAGCGCACCGGAGCGACGGTAGAGGGCATCAAGCAAATCGGGTATGCAGTTAGCCAGGTAGGCGGCAGCGCCGACTCAGCGCGTGGATCGCTTGAGAATCTGGCACGGTTTATCCGCAATAACCCAGGCGCGGAAGGTTTCCTGAACCGGCTGGGGGTTCAAACGCGTGATGCCAGCGGCAATATGCGGGACATGGCGACGATCTTTACCGGCGTCGGCCAGCGTCTTAGCAGCATGCCGTATTACCGCGCGAACCAGTACGCTCAAATGCTGGGTCTGGATGAAAACACCCTGATGGCAATGCGTCGCGGTATCGGCCAGTTTAGTGGCGAATACACCGCGATGGCGAAGGCGATCGGCTATAACGCCGATGTGGCCGCCGTCAGCTCTAATAAATTCATGACCTCGCTGCGCTCCTTTGGGCTGATGGCAGGCATGGCGCGGGATAAAATAGGCTCCAGCCTCGCTGATGGCCTTGCTGGCTCTCTGGACAGGCTGCGTCGACAAATTCTGGAAAACTTCCCGAAAATTGAAGGCGCAATAACCGGTACCGTGAAAGGAATTCTCTGGGCTGGTGAGATGGTAGGCAGGGTAATTTACCGCCTTATTCAGGCCGCCAGTGATATCCGGGCCTGGTGGATCGGGCTGGATAGCGACACACAAAAGCTTATTCAGACGCTTGGTGGCTTGCTTGTAGCCTGGCGATTGCTGAATGCGGCAATGCTTGCCTCTCCGATTACCTGGGTGCTGGCGCTCGCAGGCGCCATCCTGGTGCTGTACGACGATTACAAGACCTGGAAGGAAGGCGGTAAAAGCCTCATCGACTGGAAGTCGTGGGAACCGGCGATAACTCTGGCGCTTAACGCCATTGAAAAACTATGGACTGGTGTGAAGCGCCTTAAAGATGAGCTGATTAAGCTTTTCGGTATCGACCCTAAAACATGGTCGATTAAGTTCGAATTCGACAGTCTGAAGAAGCAGTTCAATGAGCTGAACAAGATGCTGGATACCATAGGCAAGCTTCTCAATGCGATTGATGAAGGTCGCTGGTCAGACGCGGCAGCTTACGCCAGACAGCTGCTGAATCAGGGCGGCGAGCCGACACCATCAAACGCGGTGACAGACAGCGCCAATAGAGCTGCGGACTGGATTCAGAATAAAACCGGGTTTGACCCTCGCAGTATTGGTCAAGCCGTTACTGGCTGGTTTGGCGCTGACGCTACTCAATACGGGCAGTCTGTTAAACGACCTCAGGCCACTAAAGCAGGCGCTCAGTTGCTGGGCTGGATGGCTCCGATGATGGGTAAGCTGGAAGCGCTGTACAACCTCCCTGCGGGCCTGCTGCGTAGCGTAGCCCTTACAGAGTCTGGCGGTAACCAGTTCGCTGTTTCTGGTGCTGGCGCACAGGGATTGTTCCAGTTTATGCCTGGAACCGCTCGGGATATGGGGCTACGCGGGAATGATGTCTTCGACCCGATCAAGTCAGCGGAAGCAGCGGCGCGATATCTTTCGATGCTCCTGCAGAAGAACGGCGGTGATCTGAATAAAACTCTGGCCTCCTATAACTGGGGCATCGGTAATGTGCAGAAGTACGGCATGGCGCTGATGCCGCAGGAAACCAGGCAATATATCCCGAAAGTGTTGAGCAATATGCCGGGGGCTGGGGCGACATTGAACCAGAATACCGTTATCAACATTTCTGGTGTCAGCGATCCGAGAGAGGCGGGGAAAATCGTCTCTGAAAGCCAGGGCAACGTTAATGCACGCGCTACCCAGCAACTAACCCGGGGGCCGAGCTGATGGATATTCTTTCAACCATTTTCCAGCAGCGGAGCCGCCGTATTGGTCTGATGATACCCGATGTGGTGGTTTCAGAGCGTCATAGCGATGCTCTGGAGGTGACAGAGCATCCAGTTGAAAGGCCTACAAGCGCAGGCACAGGGTTCATTGCAGACCATGCGTATCGGCGCCCGTCAGAAGTCGTTATGGAGATAGGCTTTGCTGGTGGTGGTTCCTTGCTGGATTTTTATGATACAGCAGGCATCGGGCTGTCTACGCCCCTTAACAACATGGGGCCTAAGGAAGTCTATGCTGAGCTGCTCAAAATGCAGCAGGAAAGGCAATTGCTTGATGTGACCACCGGGAAACGTCTTTATACCAATATGGTGATCCGCTCTCTGGATGTGACGACCGAACGTACCAGCGAAAACGTACTGATGGCGACAGTTACACTGAGGGAAATAATCACCAGCCAAACGCAGACAGTCAGCGTGGCAGCGAAGGAAAATATGAAAGAGGGGGTAAACACGTCAGCGGTGCAAAATTCAGGAGTAAAGACGCCGACTCCGAAAGATGAGTCGCTACTAAGCCGGTTTGTCGGCTTCATCTCGGGAGGTTAAATGGCTGTTTCAGAAATCCCTCTGTCACCAGAAAACCAGCGATTCTCCATATCTGTGGCAGGTCAAAGTCTGCAAATGGCTGTCACCTGGCGTGCTGCTTTCTGGTGTCTGGATATCATGGACAGTACCGGGGCCGACCTGATAAAGGGGATCCCGCTTATCACCGGCGCCAACCTGTTGGCGCAGTATCGCTATCTCGGGCTTGGCTTTTCGCTCTATGTCAATTGCGACGACCCGGCAAATGATAATCCAACCCAAACAGACCTCGGCATTAAAAGCCATCTCTACGCAGTAACGGAGTGATTATGTCTCAGAACTGGATGCGGCACTTTGAGCTGCAGCTTATTGATGATAAGGGTGATGGGATTTCGCTGTCGGATTTTAAGGTGACGTTTAATATCCAGAAGATGCCCGCGACTATCTTTAACGGATTCGTCGGTAACTTCAAAATCTACAATCTGTCGCCGGAGACTCAAAACCGGATCATGGGTAAAGAGTTTACTCGTGTAAGGGCTATTGCCGGGTATAACGGCACAGCAGATAGCAGCGGCAACTATCCTGATAAAAATGTGGGGATCATCTTTAACGGTGATATTCGCTTTACCGTCACCGGCAAAGATAACGTCACCGATAGTTGGGTGCTTATCCAGTGTATTGATGGCTGGGAGGGGCATCTCAACGCCAGCGTGAAAACGACAGTGTCGGCAGGCTGGAAGCATGCTGACCTGTTTGATTTGGGTATGCAGTCCCTTAGCCCTTATGGCATTACAGAGGGAAGCAGGCCGGATTTTGGTCCAACTGTATTCCCCCGCGGCCGCACTATTTATCAGAACACTGGACGCCTTATGTACAGCCTTGCAGGGCAGTGCAAGGCTAACTGGTGGTACGAAAACAACCAGGTGCATATCGTTCCTGATGATAAGTACATACAGGAAGCGATTGTGCTGAACGCCAATACGGGCCTGATCGGTATGCCTCAGCAGACGATGGGCGCCGGGGTAAATGTGCGCTGTCTGATAAACCCGAATATTAAGCTTGGGGGGCTTATCAGGCTGGATCAGGCTTCTGTATATCGTCAGGCTCTCGGTAATGATCAGGTTGGTCAGTCACCAGGTCTATTAGGCGAAAGTACCACAGACGGTAACATCTATGTCGATGGGCTTCCCGGGTCGCAGCTGGCGGCAATCAATACCGACGGTGATTACATTGTCGGCAGCATTGACTATACTGGCGATACTCGCGGGCAGGCGTGGTATATGGACCTGCTGTGTCTGGCGAAAGGGGCTAGAGAACTGCAAAGCCTGAGCACTTTAAACAAGGTTGGCTGATGAAAAAATTAGGAATATTTTTGGTCTTTGGGGTGTTTTATTCCTGCGGAGCTTTTTCTGCCACTCAATGCGGACCTTTTTTCTTAAAGGGCGAAAGCGATGGGTTGATGCATATCAACGGACAAGCCCCTGAAACGCAGAAAATGACCTTCCTCAAGCAAAAAGACGACTTCGATAACGTCATGATGCAATGGATGCTCCCAGACGCCAAAACAGGGCGTTGGCTAGGTCTCGACTACGTTAAGCGCAACAATAAGGCCATCCTCAACGTCGAAGTGATCCGCAAGAACATGGACGAGCCCAGAGAGTTCTGGACGTACGACTGTCGGAAGGTGAAGTAATCTGGTTGCTCGCTATTTTATGTGCTTAAAGGCAGGGTAGGTAAGCGTTATGTCAAATTTTCTCACCGGTGTAAAAATTGATCATCCGCCTATCCCTTGCGAAGACCTGAAATGTGAACAGGAGAGAACGGGGGATATTTTTATTAATTACCCCGTTAATGGAGAAAGATTTTCCCCAGAAAATCCCGCCGACAATGCATTTAACGTTAAAACACCAAGCGGTAGTGATTAAGCTCATTTAATCCCCTAATCTGTTTCAAAAACAGGAGGGGAAATGAACGCTTACGACTACAAGAAAGCAGTTTACCGGATAGCAAGGCATGAGGCTGGTCATTGGCTTGCAGCCTACATCTTGGGATGGGATCCAAAAAAAATTGAACTAAAAGTTCCCAGCTCGGAAAATAGTCATTATGGCTATGCGTTATGCGCCTATAAAGTAAATTTAGAGACTATATGTGATGTCAGAGATTACGCTCGTGGCAGAGTTAAGGTGCTCTATTGTGGTGCATATGCTGATGGTTATGATGGATATAATTTTGACTATGAAAGAATAGGGCGTGAGATGGGGCGCACAGGTGGTGCGTATTCTGATTTTTGGAAAGCCGAAGAGATATATTTCTTTTATTATAATTGCCTTGAGAGTAAAGGTGATTGGGAGTACGAATTTAATCCTATTGTGAACGACGTTAAATTGTTAGTCAGAATGCATCATGACTTCCTTGATTCTGTTGGAAATTATGCAAAAGATAAAGCTTTGAACATCGGTGATGTTATAGAGATAACTCCTGATACTCTCAAAACCTTGTTCATAGAAAGTAAGATAAGACTCCCTTCTTATTAGCTTATAGTTAAGAAGCCCGCTCCGGCGGGTTTTTTAATGCCGGAGTAAACCAAATGCCCGTAGCACTAAACTCCCAGCTCGGCAGTAAAGAGCAGGCAGACGCACAACTGGCGCAGGCGATCATGTCTGCAATGCGCGTCTCCATGCCTGGCATCATTCAGTCGTTTGATCCGGATGCTGTCACCGCTGTTGTTCAGCCAGCCATTAAAGGCGCAGAGAAGGACGAATCCGGCGCCCAGGTATCGGTAAACCTCCCACTGCTGGTGGACGTTCCTGTCGTTTTCCCTCGTGGCGGAGGCTGTACGCTGACTTTTCCTGTTAAGCCTGGTGATGAATGCCTTGTTATCTTTGCAGACCGCTGTATCGATTTCTGGTGGCAAAGTGGAGGTATTCAGGAGCCAGTAGACGAGCGCATGCATGATTTGTCGGATGCCTTCTGCATTGTCGGCCCTCAGTCTCAGGCGAAAAAAATCGGCGGTATCAGCACCAGTGCGGTAGAGCTGCGCAGCGATGACGGGGAAACAAAGTTGAGCCTTAATCCTGCCAGCGGAGCTATCAACGGCACGGCGCCGGGAGGTTTTAACCTGAACGGGCTTAAAATTCTTTCGGACGGCCGCCTGCAGCTGGTGGATGGCTCAATCGTTGATAAGCATACGCATGGTGGCGTTGAACCTGGTGGCAGCAGTACAGCACCACTCGGAGGATGATATGCGATACCGTCGAGAAGATGACGATGGGGATTACACCTTCGGTCAGGGCGATGATACCTGGCTGGTTAACTCCCCCGAGGCTGTCGCGCAGGCCATAAAAACTCGCTTTCTGCTTTGGTACGGACAGTGGTTTCTGGACACCACAGAAGGTACGCCATGGATTCAGTCCGTTCTGGGTAAGCAAAAGCCGGATACCTACAACCTCGCTATCCGTAAGCGGATCCTCGAAACGCAGGGGGTTAGCTCAATCACTGCATTTAATACCACTGTTGACGGTACCACGCGCCGTGTAACGTTCACTGCGACGGTGGAAACCATCTACGGGACAACCACAGTAACTTCGGAGGCGTAATGTCTTTGGACCTCGACACGCTCGGCTTATCGGCAACGGTAACCGCTGAGGGGATAAGTGCGCCCGACTACCAGACCGTTCTGGACACCATCACTGGTTATTTTCAGCAGATTTATGGCAGTGATGCCTATCTTGACCCGGACAGCAAAGACGGCCAGATGGTCGCTCTGGTGGCTCTGGCCATTCACGATGCCAACAACACGGCCATTTCCGTTTACCGGTCATTTTCTCCGTCGACGGCGCTGGACGATGCATTAACCAGTAACGTCAAAATTAACGGCATCACTCGCCGTGCTGCGACAAACTCTACGGTAGATGAGCTGATCGAAGGTGAGGCCGGAACGTTGATCACAAACGGGTCTGTGAAAGATGCCAACGGTATCATCTGGAATCTTCCTGCTCAGGTGACAATTGGTATTGATGGGACGGTTATTGCTACAGCGACGTGTTCTGTTGCTGGTGCTGTGGCCGCCCCTGCCGGGTCAGTCAATAAGATAAACACCCCGACACGTGGTTGGGTATCAGTAACTAACCCGCAAGCGGCTACGGTAGGCGTTGCTGCCGAAACAAATGCTGAATTGCGTGTCCGGCAATCACAGAGCGTTGCTTTACCGTCTCTGACGCCGTTTGAGGCGGTAGATGGCGCGATAGCAAATATCAGCGGCGTAACGCGACACAAGCTGTATGAGAACGATACAGATACCACTGATGCAAATGGCCTGCCTCCGCACTCAATCGCCGCCATTGTAGAAGGTGGTGATGCGACGGTCATTGCAAACAGCATTCGTGGTGTGAAAGGGCAGGGCGTAACACCCTACGGTAGTACGGTGATTGTTGTGCCTGATAAGTACGGAAACCCTCACTCGGTAGGTTTTTCAAGGCCGGTCGATGTACCCATTTACGTCAAAATCACTATCGAACCTCTTACGGGCTACACATCCCAGGTTGGCGAAGAGATAAAGGCGGCTGTATCTGCCTACATTAACTCACTGGCAATCGGCGCCAGCGTTCTTCTCAGTCGCGTTTACTCACCGGCTAACCTTGGTGTTGTCAGTGGTGGTAATGCCAGGTATTACGACATTACCGAGTTGCTGATCGGGACGTCTGCCGGTGGCGTAGCCGCGGCAAACGTGGATATTGCCTTTGACCAGTCAGCATCCTGCGCCGTCAGCAATATTAATCTGGTGGTCTCATGAGCAGATACACTGACCGCATAACAAACTACCACGCCGGTAAACCAAAGTTCTTTGCCCACGTCGACCTATCCACCAGGCCACTGAGTGATGTTTCCGATGCCATGTCACGGCTAATACCCGATTTTGATATTGATACCGCCGTAGGCGTGCAACTCGACGTTGTGGGTGAATGGGTTGGGCGCTCCCGGCGCGTAGCCACACCGGTAACCGGGATTTATTTTTCGTGGGACACCGAGCGGGTTGGCTGGGACCAGGGGGTCTGGCAGGGCCCATATGACCCAAACGACGGTTTTATCGATCTAAGCGATGAAATATATCGGCTAATGCTGAAGGTGAAAGTGGCGATAAACAACTGGGATGGACAGAACGACTCGCTTCCTCCAATTCTTGATACCGCCCTTGCCGGGTCCGGGATCCGAATGGCTATTGTCGACAACCAGGATATGTCGATTTCTATCTGGATACTCGGTGACCCATCGGTAGCCCTAAGTGAAATAGACCGGTTAATTCTGGATAGCGCCGTCAATAAAGGCCCCTTTATCGCATTACCGGCAGGTTACGTACCATCGCGCTATGACATTAACCCAATTGACCAGGTTAACAGCGAACTATGGTGGGCTATTCAAAACGGTTATATGACGGTTAAGGCCGCCGGAGTTCGTGTCCGTGAAATAGAGACCGTCAGTGATGGTTATCAGTTTTTTGGCTTCGATATCGAAAATGACTATATCGCTGGTTTCGACCGCGGGTCATGGGGAGAGAGATTTTAATGGCGACTAACGATTTTAAACCCTTCGCTACTGGTAGCGGGGCAAACGTATTATCACAGGCTGATTATGAAGCGCTATCTGCACTGGCATCAGGATTTCTTTCCGGCAAAGCCTCGTCAGCACAAGTAAATAAAGCACTACGGCAATCCTCTACAATTGCTGCCGTCCTTGCGCAATTCATGGCGGATAGCACAGGAAGCGATGTCCTGGATAATGGAAACATTGCCACGTTACTAAATATTCTCAAGTCCGCACTTAATAATCAGGCAGAAGGACGCCTGCTCCGCATTCAGGTTTTTACCGCTAGCGGAGCATGGGTAAAAACTGCTGGCACTAAAAAAGTCAGAATCAAGGCATGGGGTGCAGGCGGGGGTGGGAAGGGAACGGACACAGCAGGGACGGGGGCATCAAGTGGCGCAGGTGGGGCTTATGTAGAGGGCTTGTATGATGTAAGTAGCATCACTGGAGCAAATATTGTTATCGGTGCTGGTGGCGCTGCTGTTGTGGCAGGAAATTCCGGAAACGGTGGCGATGGTGGTGATACTACCATTGTTGATCTTGGCATTTCTGCAGGCGGTGGGAAGGGCGGCAATTCAACGGGTAATTCTGCTGGAGGTACTCCCGGCGCGCCCTCTGTAGGGACTATTTTTTCAGTGGTCGGGCAAGGTGGCCAGGGGGCGGTCGGCGCCTTGGGCGGTGTGGGTGGAGCGTCTCACAGCAGTTATGGTGGTCTTCCTCACGTCAGTACATCTGGAGATGATGGTTTCTTTCCCGGTGGCGGCGGTGCTGGTGCATCGTATGATTCAGTGGCCAGGGCGTCAGGGAAAGGGGCTAATGGCTACGTTATCATTGAGGAGCTGGCATAATGGCAGGAAATTATGCGGTCATTGAAAACGGGATAGTCATCAATATAATTATTGCAGAAAATGGTTATGAGTACGCTGGTGCAGACCTTGTGGAATATCAAGAAAACATATTTTGCCAGCCAGGAATGTTTTATAACAAAGATGATGGTTTATTCTATGACGACAAAGAGTTCTCAAAAATAAATAACATCATCTAAGTGCATGTAAATTACCAATCAACCGGCATATGCCGGTTTTTTTATTGGGGCGACCATGAGTGAATACGATACCGGCAATCCTGTGCCGTCTGCATCCATGCCTGATGCATGGGATAATATGCAGTCTATTGACAAGTTCGTTAATAGCAGCGAAGAGACCATTACCACACGCACAGGCGAACAGTTAGATACTTTGCGTGGCGTTAATGTTAAGGCGGACAACCAGCTAACGCAGCAGCAAGAAGACTTTGAAACCTCACAAAAAGAAAGGGATGCTGTAGTTGAGGAAGCCCGCCAGAACCTGATCCCTCTCAGCCGGCAGTACATGACGCTGGCGGCGGCACAAGCGGATATTGCGAATAACCCCGAGGGTAGCACCACGTATTACCGCAGCCCGGACGACAGCGCGCTCGCGATCGAAGTCATGAATGTTGGCGGGACGCTGCAGCCTACCGGGCGAAAAATGCCGTCCAGTCAGGCTGTAGATTCAGTGAGGGGATTAATAGACAGCCAGGGCGAAAACCCATTTTCAGTGGTGTTTAAAAATGGTCTTTCACCGTTCGGCTACAAAGACGGGCGACTGTATGCTGATGAATTTCAGAAGCTCTATTCTTCAGATGCCGGGTTAGAGTTTGGCGGCAGCATCATTGATAACAATCCGCCGGATGGATGGCGTTTTGTCATCTACTATCGAAATGGTCTGGTGATGTGTGGTCAACGGAATGACGGCACGATGATCGGTTTCGGTGAGGGCGGCAGCGGTGGCGGCTCGATTGAGCCGGGCGATACGGCAGCGGACTATGACTCAATCCGCAACTACACGGGCACAGCAACTGTGCGCGACGTCGTCGGCCAGCGTATCGCCGGCAGGTTCGTGGTCAATCCGGATGATACGACCTCCGGGGAAATACCGGGCGGGATACTGGTCGATGTGCTGGGACGCCGCTGGTATCGCCAGGCGGAATTTGTCAGCTATGACATGTTTATGGCCCCCCGTGTTCCAGGTGCTACGCTCCTTGCTGTGCAGGTCGCCCTGGCGATGGGCAACTGTTCATCCGCGATAGCATACCTGTCTGGTGTTGAAGCTGCCGATGCCGCTATCCAGAATGCTCATCGTTATGCGAACCTGCTCAATATCCCGGTTCGTCAGAATGATGGTGCCTTCCTGGTATTAGTTGACCATGAAGCAGAGGTTCGGACAAAAACGTCACTCGGAGGGTCGATAATTTTTACCTCCGCTGACTCAGGTGTTAACGAAATCCGCTGGGGGCCACTGCGACTGCTTGATCCTACAGCGCCTGAGCCAAAACGTATGTTCAATATCAAGGGGAAAGAACGTATTGAACTCACTCCTGCTGAGCTGGCTACGTTCAACACCAGTTACTCTCAGTACCTGAAAAAAGGCTCTAACTATCTGCCGTATCCGAAACTGTATCCTTATTACGGCGGGATGTTCTATGCGCTTTCTAATGAAGTGGAGATTTACCGAAACGGAAACAGGGATAACCCTCGTGACCGGGTTTTATACCGCGAATTCTCCCGTATTGGTAGAAATGGCGCGCTGACGGAACGGATTGTGAAAGATATTCCGACCGGCTCAATTGGTTACGCTGCGATTATCCCGAAAGAAGATGATTTTCTGGAATTTGAATGCCCGCATTTTATTGAGCTGGGCGACAGTCGTCGATTCCTGAATATCGAAGTTTCCAGGCCGATGGTGCGCATTAAAAATCTGGTGCATACGTCGTGGCAAACAGCTTCAACAAGTCTCGAAAGCCGCGTGGTTATTTCTGCTCGCGAAGTCTTTGACGTCTTTTGCGAATACGGAGAAACCACCTGTCACCCGGCGGAGAACGGCTCATATGTCATCTGCATTCGAGATACCTGCAACGTGCATATCGATAACTATTACGGACTGCATGGCTGGGGATTTCAGGGGCATCACGGAATAAAGGGTTTATACGGCAACAGAAATACGTTTAACCGCGTTGATTTCCACAGCTTCGGGTACGATGTTTTCTTCAAAGATCTGACTGTGAAAGGCAGGCAAATTAACCTGCAGGGAGGTAATGAGTGGTCGATAGAGAAACTTCGTCTGTATATCACCCGCACCAGTGGCGATGCAGTGGAGTATTTCCTTAACTACGCCATCGGCATGAGGCAGGACTATGCCAGTGACTGCGATGGCATTCTCAATATTGATGGTGTCACGGTGATGTGGGACAGAGGGCTACCCGCATGGTACAACACGACCCGGTCATTTGACCTTGTCAGAATTATCGATACGGCCAACTCTCTTGATCAGGGCATCGACAGCAAACTACCGCCTACCATCACCATCCGCAATATAGTGTTTGATCTCGCCGGCATCCAGACCGGAAGACCGAATGACAATTTTGAGTTCTGCGCTGTTACGGCCTTACGTTCTCAGTTTACCGACTACGCGGTAACCGGACGTAAAACGCTGCTACCCGACAATATCACCGTTGATGGAATGACGGCTATTAACGTCCAGCCAACACAGAACGCTGTCATGTGCGGCATCAAATTGCCTGCCGACCTGTATCAGAACACTGTGGGCTCACGTAACAAAAAGGGCAGCGACGGGACGAACGCCCGGATCACACTGCGCAACCTGCACAGCGTTATCAACAATCCGTCCATCGAGCTGGCCGCAGCCCAGACCGTCGATATTCCGGGAGACGCGGCAAACTGGACCGCTGATTACCTGAACAGTGATTACAGCTGGATACCGCGGATTACCCTGGATAATTGCATCCCGGCAATTATCCATACTCCTGGCGCAAAAGCTGTTGTCGATATTCATGGCGGCAAGCTGGCGCGGGTCTACACCAACGGCAATGGCAACCGCTGCCGGGTCACCGGTGCTGATATTGAGCTGATACCTGATGCGTCAGGCGTGGTCTATTTTGCAGCAGATAAAACACTGGTTACTGGCTGTTCGTGGCTGAATCCGACGAACGGCGCAACCTATACTGGAACCTTACGCGGTTCTGGAAATGAGATGATCGGTGATAGCGCCAAAGCGCCTAACCTCCCTGCAAATGCGTTTATTTGAGGAGTAACAAATGTCTAATGGAACACGTATTCTGCTCAACTCGGACGGTATCATCACCGACTGGAGCAAGCAGCACTTTGAGCCTGTAGCTTCTCCGCTATCGGCAATCAGTAATCCGAAGGTCGCTTACGACCTGTTGACGCCTCTCGATAACTCGCGGCACGGATTTAGCGTGCAGCAGGGCGTTCAGAAGCTGAAACCATATGGACTGCAGTTTCAAGGTACTGCAGGTAGTCAAACAGACTTTACGGAGGCTGGACTTGCGGGACTATCTTTCCTGACGGCTTTCCGTTTCAGTGCCATCGACACATTCCAGTACGTTCTGGACTGTCGAGATCTTACCGTCGGCTCCGGTCACGGCTTTGCCATCACATACAACCCCACCGGGCAGCGCCTGGAGCTGCGTGTTGCGTGGCCTGATGGCTCAATGGGTATTTACTACGCAACCGGACAAACCATCGTTGCTGACAAATGGTATGTGGCCTGTGGTGTCATTTCCCCTAACCGCAATCACAAATTAACTTTGTCTGATGGAACCGCAATTGCTGCTAGCCCAACGGGCTATCTGGCTAACGTTGCTGGCAGTCCTCTCATGCTCGGTGCAAGTGCCGCAGGATCCTCGATGCTCAAAGGCGACATTGGGTTCTTTGGTGCATGGGGTAATGAGTTCTCCGCAGGAGATATCACAAATGCCATAGCCCTGGGAACTAGTATCATGACCGGAAGAGGGGAGACGGTATGACAACAATCGCAGTTAAGATTGAGACTGTTTCAGGGGCAAAAGTAGAATTCTCACATGAAGTATTTATCTGGGATGAACTGAACCAGTTTGAGCGTGATGACATCATCAGTTTACTGGTAAACGGTAATGATGATGCGCAAGCCGTTATATCAGTAAGCACTGGCTATACGCTGAGTTGGTCCCAAAGCGAAAACGAGGCCCCTTAAAGACTTATGTCGCTGTCACAGTAACCAATAGCCACATCTTGTATTGACCTTGCCCACCAACAAAACTACTGTATATAAATACAGCATTAATTGGAGGGCAGATCATGCTTCGACAGACAGACATCGCCGCGGCTTTCCGCGAGTCCATTTTGCGCAGTTCCAAGGGGTTCCAGTACATTCACACCCGAGACTTCGTTACCGCACTGCGCCTGCGCGGCATCCACTTCTCCGAGGTGGAGGCGAACTCCTGGATCGCGCGGGAACAAACGTATTTCGTCGATAAGACGCCTGACCATAGCGAAAACAGGCTGTGGATGATGGCAGGGATGGGGAGGGGCTCTGATGGTGCTAGTCAGGGTTGTTGGAGACTCCAATCCATAGTTTTATGACGCTTATGGTAAATAGTGCGAGGATGACAAATACAACGCTTGAGGTGATCAGAAGAGTAGTCATAGTGAGCCTTATTAATAGTGGTTATTATTCAGGCAGCTCATTTAGTGAATAGTTCAAAGTGTGTTGCACATAGGCCCACCCGGCAGCTAATGTATGCTGCTGCCTGGTGGGGGTAGTGACTCAGGCAGGAGATCACCGCGAATGATTATATAGACCGATCAACGCACAAACCAGTCGTCAGCCGTCTCCCAAGCGTCTTTTAGAGTGGTCTCTACAAATTCTTTGGCGATTTCTTTATCAGTCGCCCACAAAACGCTCAGTCCATCATTACTGGCCGTTTTCACGATCACTTCAACGTCGTCATATTGCTTGCTGATTCGACGGGTCATTTCGTCTTTCAAGGCCTCCATTGACCCCTTTGGCATTTTCGCGGCTTTCTCTTTGGCAATGCTGATTTCTACACGCATGATAATCACCTTTGTGCTGGTTGAATATACAGTATTCAGCGAGAGATGATTACTAGTCAAATGGATTGTTTAGGTTTGTGAGTACATAATTAAGTACATATTTTAGGTAATTATTAATTAATTTTATTTTAAATCAGTTAGTTATAATTTTGTTCAAGTAATCTTCGGCATAATCGCCGACCAGCATTAGGATTTTCTTGCTCATCTTTGTGTCTCGTTGTGGGCGAAAGGTGTCTTAGATATAGCCTGGCGACTTGCAGAATGCGAACCGTTCAGGATGCCGACGACGGTGTCGTGTGCGTCTTGTAACCGGGCTCATGTTTTTTTGCTAACGACAACTTTGTTCGACATCGCGCTGTGGCTCGTTATCCGCAAAAAATCGGTTTGTGGGGAGTAAGGGGAGCAGAAGAATATTGTTACCGTTTAGATTTCGCGCCAGCACTATTAAGGAAGGTGCGAATAAGCAGGTCATTTCTTCCCAAGCTGACTCGCTGATTAAAATTTCGCGGATCTGGGCCGATTTTTTTCCCGCAAACACATCGAATCAGCCTATTTAGGCTATTTTTTCC